>JACLAC010018468.1_pt1 | contig 49766 bp, 44 predicted proteins | sample 8027881 | NCBI WGS metagenome assembly JACLAC01 (sample SAMN15725517, study PRJNA655200) | protist metagenome | isolation source: fluorescence activated cell sorting (FACS) single amplified genomes of... | place: Spain: Blaines Bay Microbial Observatory, Mediterranean Sea | collected 2016-01-19 | reverse complement strand
ACCAACCCTTGAAAATTGGAGTCTGTAAACAACTATTAGCGTTACAAGGAGTAAGATTAGGATATGGTAGTACTGTTGCCAATACTGATAAAGTTCAATGCCCAATATAACTGGTGGAGGAATATCATTAACAAAACCATTTGGCCCACCAATCAACCATTCTTCATTTTTGACAATCCGAAATAATAACTCGGAAAAACCAAAGGTTACAATCGCAAAATAATCGCCAGTTAAACGCAAAGTAGGAGCACCACGCAAAAGCCCCCAAATCGCTCCGTGAATAGCTGCTATAGGTAAAGCAAACCAATAACTCAGTCCCATACGAACCATGAGTAATCCCGCAGTATAACCACCAACCAGATAAAAACCGACGTATCCCAGATCTAATAGACCCGTGAAGCCGGTTACCACATTCAATCCTAAGGCTAGCAACATGTAGAGGTAAACGGTCGAAAGAATATGCAGGACGTAGTTTCCCCTATCGAGGAAGTGAGTTACTAGGGGGATTAAGCACAGAGCCAATAGCAATCCAGCTAATTTCAAGCTGACAGGTAAGAATTGGTTTCTACCTTCAGTTTCTACTACGGCGTTATCGGATACATTTGACCGATTTAGCATATGGAATGGTATTGGGTATTTAAGCTCGCTTGGCGCTAGCTCGGCCTAACAAACCGGAGGGTCGGAAGATGATGACCAAAATCATTAAAATGTAGGCAATTGCTATTCGATAGCCGGATGAGATATAACCAGCGCCCAGAACCTCAGCAATTCCAAGAACAATACCACCCAACATCGCACCAGTAATGTTACCAATACCTCCTAAAACGGCTGCTGCAAAAGCAGCTACACCTTTGTAATAACCCATGGTTGGTTCAATTGTCTCCCTCATTCCGACCATGATACCAGCAATTGCACCCAATCCTGAACCGAGGGCAAAAGTGATCGTAATTACGATGTTAGTATTGATACCCATTAAACTAGCTGCCATCTTATCTTGAGCACAGGCTCTCATAGCTTTACCTATTCGGGTTAGGTATATTAGTCGATTTAGACCAGCCATCAAGAAAACAGCTAAAACAATAATTGACAAATCAAGATAGGACAATTGCGCCCCTCCAGGAATGGTAATGGTTTGTGCCAAAAATTCGGACTTAGCATTAGCCAAATCGCGACGCGGTTCCGCGCCCCAGATCATACGAGCCACGTTTTGCAAAACCAATGATATTCCAATAGCCGTGATCAAAGCAGATAGACGAGGCGCACTTCTCAAAGGTCGATATGCGACTAAATCAATAATAACTCCTAGTATCGCGCACAATACAACACTCAAAATTAAAGCTAGCCAAAGTGGTAAATTTAAAGCTGTCACACCAAGAAAAGCGAAGTATGCTCCGAACATGAAGATTTCACCGTGAGCAAAATTGATGAGTTGTATCACGCCATAGACCATAGTGTAGCCGACCGCAATCAAAGCATAAATTCCACCTAAAACGAGGCCATTGATGATTTGTTCAAGAAATAATGTCACTTGTTAGAATGCTAAAATTAGATTTGATTGATCGACACAAGTAGATTAGGGTTACGTTGTTATTTTTTCAATTTTAGTCAAGCATCTGCACTGAGGACGGCATAAATTGGCCTTGAGTGACCTGTTTGACGTAAGCAGGTTTGAGACAATCCCCATGTTCGTCAAAGTAAGTCAAACCCGTAATACCTTGGTAGCCTTTTTCCGGTGAAGTCAAATTACCTAGATAATCTCGGATAGCTTTACGGCTTTCACCACCTTTGGCGATAGCCTCAGCTATCATACCGATAGCATCATAGGTCAGCGCTGCCCAAGTATCAGGTGATTTACCAAATTTTTGTTTAAAAGCAGCGTATACACGTTCAGCTTCTTCATTGCCTTCCAACCCAAAAATAAAAGGCGTAGTGATGTAAATTCCATTAGCTGATTCCCCCGCTATTTCTAGTAGTTTGGGCGAATCGACGCCATCTGCGCCAAAGAACTGAGCGGTGATACCTGATTCTCGAGCTTGAGATAAAATAAGACCAGCTTGACTATACAGGCCAGCGATAAAAATCAGATCAGGATTAGCAGATTTAATTTTAGTTAATTGGGCTTTGTAGTCAGTAGTATCTCGGTCGTACGCTTCATCTGCCACAATTGATAGGCCAATTGAATTGGCTGATTTTTTGAAACTATCCCGTAGTCCTCGACCATAGTCATCATTGTCAAAAAATACAGCGACTGTTTCAACTTTAGTTAGAACGGTCTTTATGTATTTAGCAGCAAAAGCCCCCTGAAAATCATCGCGATAAAGATTTCGAAATGTGTAATCGCTTCCTTTACAAACATTGACATTTGTTGATCCAGGGGAAAGTGCGACGATCCGATTCCTCTTATATATTGGTTTCCCCGCTAAAGAACAAGAACTATTGAAGTGACCAACAACAGCTAGGATTTTTCGATTAGAAGCAATACGAGTAGCAACCAAACTCGCTTCTTTATCTTTCCCTGTGTCATCTTCAAAAACTAATTCTAGCTGTTTCCCATTAATACCACCAATTTCATTTATTTCCTGCGCTCGTAGTTGGGCGCCCTTTTTAATCATTTCACCAAACGCGGCAACACTACCAGTGAATGGACCTGCCACTGCAACTTTCAGTGTTTTTGATTCTACTGCTGAGGTCCAGAATATTGAGCTGTATAATGAAAACAAAAATATGACAAATATCCCAAAGTTAACGGGCAAATTTCTGTTGGTGTACTTTTTCATTAAAACTTACTCCAAAATCTTAAAAAATATTACTATCTATGGCTGAATTACTGTTTTCTGCTGAAAACCAAAGTGAAAATCAATGTTGCTAATTTGGTCATCATTATCGTAGATGACTATTCGTGGCACAATGACTCGTAGATTTTTAGCAGTTTCAGGTAAGCGATCAAAAATTAGGAATCCTACCCGCTTACCACCTTCGAAAACATGACCACCGTCAAAGATAGTATCTCTGACGATAAAACGAGCACTTTTGGCCGTGGGAGACCGGCGGTAAGAACGACTAACAGCCCGATAGTTCTGGGAGGTGTAATAATATGGGTCGTATGAATTATATGGGGAGTAGTAGTTGGGTCGGTAAGATACTAAGGTTTTACTGTTGGCGTAAAGATCCCGAAAATAGTCATAGGTCAATGATGCATATTGGTTTCCGTCACTATCGATCATAATGGCTGACTCGTCAATACTAACTCGTTTATGCTCGGTGTTATATATCAATATTTCAAAGACAGTATACAGAGGCTCTACTTTCCCCCACCGACCAACGTATAAATAAGGATTGACTTCACCACTTTTGGTAAGATCAAACAAGTCTATTTCATCTAATGGTTCAATTGTTACCTGAACACCTTTTTGAACCAAGGACGCCGAGCCTACTGCGGTGTTGATTTGAATGTCCGTCAATTCAGTTGGAACTAAGTGAAATTCAACGACTGGCTTAGCTGCGCAACCATAGAATACGAACATAATCAGCAAAATTAGAATTTGCCATCGGAAAGGACGTTCCTCGAAATACACCAAAAAACAACCTCTACAACTCTTTTTAGTCTAACACAGATTAACTTAATATGCAATTGACCAGCTAACGTAGCACTAGTAGAAACATCATTATAATCATTATGATTATAATTGCGGTTAATGTTCTTCTTTCGCTTTGAAAAGCACGCTTTAAACTGAAATTATGGGTTGACGCACTTGGGTAAGGAGATAGTCGCACCCAAAAACCAGGCACGCTAGCGCGATAGTTATAATAGAGCTGATTGTAGCTTCGACCTAGAAATTGTTCTTCGCTACTAATAATCGGCACGTACTGTAAAAAAAACAAACACCATAAGATTGGTAACAACCATAAAACACCAGAAACCAAACAAACACCAGAACTAACTAACAGATTTCCTACATAAAGAGGATTACGAGTGTAAGCGTATGGGCCCGTTGTAACTAAGCCTCTAGCTGCGCTAACGGTTCGGGTTCTGGTACGTCCACCGGCGTAACCAACTGCCCAGATCCGAATTATTTCACCAGCTACCAATATTATTATTCCGCACATAACTGTCAACCAGTGAAACTGCCGAAAGATCAATGCGGCCAAAATCAAAGGAACTGGAGTATAGCTCCTCAGTCGAAACAGAATTCGGCCCGTTTCATCCAGAATTTTTGACATCGGTTTCTTAGTTTGACTACTGTGGTGTTTTGAGCAGGAGCATAACACCGACTAGAGCATAAATGGCATTCGCACTCCAGCACGCAACAAATGGGTTGAGAATTCCGTTTTCACCTAATCCCTCGAATACTGCAAACGAAAACCCCCAATAGATAAAGTTGAGAAAGAAAGCAATTACCAAACCAGAAAAGAAGCCAGCACGACCAAATCGAATCGAAATGGGTATTCCAATTAGCACAACTACGAATGCTGCAAAGGGGTAAGCCATTTTATGGTGCAGACGAATTGCTTCACGACGTGTCGTTTGCTTCGCCCTTTTTTTATAGTGAATCCTTTGCTGAAGTTCTTTAATAGTCATGCCTCGTAAATTTTTAGAATACTTGACTAAATGTTGTGGTTTTTCCTTTCTTGAAACGATTTTTTGCTCAAATGGCTCAAACGATACTTCAACCCCATCTTCAAACTGACGTACGAATCCATCCTTCAAATTCCAAATATCTTTTCTCCATTGTGCATGCTGAGCATAGGTTTCCTTTTCCAGACGATCTTTGTCATCGAAATCGTAAATTGTCATTCGGTCGATAGATTCCTCTTCCAAGTCCAAGTTAAGAATAAAAAACAACCGGTTATCAAGACCTTGAAAAACTACGTTTCGGTTACGACGGAGAGGCATTTTCTGCTGGATCTTACTTGCTAAATGGTACGCAGGAGAAGCCACACGGTTATAGAAAACTGCAAATCCCACACAAATTAAAAATGTAGATAAAAAGATCGGCATCGATATGCGATGAACACTTAAGCCGGCCGATTTCATCGCTATTAATTCATTATTCTGTACCATTTTACCTAACAGAAAGAATGCTGTCAGGAAACTAGAAACAGGTACGATTTCTAAAATACGGCGCGGTGCATGCAATAAAATAATTTGTATTGCTACCCAAGAAGTCGTTTCTTCTCCGAATTGCTTAAGATCTTTATCAAATAACCGGACAATAATCACCAAGAAAGAGAGGAAAAATATTGATAGAAATAAAGTACGTAAATATTCCCAGAGAATATAGCGGTCAAGAGTGTTCACGAGCTAGTCTTTAATGTCCGAAGAAGTATGAGTAGGAGATGAGTCAACATGAAACAAATTAGATTGATACATCCAATAGACCAAGAAGCAAAGCCCACCCATACCGATAACAATGTTGGGCAACCACATCGACATCATGGGACCTAGAATACCACTGCGACCTGCATTTTGGCCAAACTGTAGAAGCAAGTAGTAAAATAGAATTAGACCATTACCAATTCCAAAACCAACCATTTTTCCACTTTTTCTGACCATTAGCCCCAAGGGTACACCAACTAAGCCAAAAACTAGGCAAGCAAAAGGTATTGAAAATTTCTTGTGATATTCGACTTGTGCATAGAGTAGTTTATCTTTTGGAAACTGACCTTCATCAGCATTAACTTTCGGCTTAAGTTCTTGTTCAATATAAGCACGAAGATTTTTTATACTCATGCTTCTTGGACGTTTGGTTTTAGCTTGAGTACGTTTGATATCTTCTGTCAAATCAAGAGAAATTCTGTTTTGTTCAAATTCTGTTACTCGGAAGGCATTGGCTTGACGAAGGTTAGAAATCGATTCATAACTTCGACCATCAAATAGTTTTAACCAACCACGGCCATCTTCATAGGCCACTCGCGCCGAGTCGGCAGACACAAATCTAGGTCGGCCTGACCAAATGGCATCCCAGACTCGAACACCTTCTAAGTCTCCTGTCTCTGGATGTGTGGAGCTAAACATCCAAATTTTACCGTCTTGCTCTAATTCTCTCATGACTGTTCCTTCTTCCAAAACGAAAGTAGGATTGTGCCGACTGATGTCTCGCTTCAAAGACCAGTATGCCTGATTACCAAGCGGAAGTGCATAATCCATAAAAAAGAAGTCGAGAATAGCAATACACAGAGAAACGACCAGAACTGGCCATAATAACTGGTGTAATCCAACACCATGAGCTTTCATGGCAGTAATCTCGTTGTCAGTGGCAAACCGACCGAACCCAATTAGTATACTGATCAAAGTTGACATAGGAATTGTCAGAACTAAGGTAGCTGGCAACACGTAAACTAACAATTCGACCAGGTAAATAGGACTAATGCCCTTTTTAACGAAAAGCTTGGTTAATCGAAAAATCTCTTCTAGTATGAGTATCGATGTCAAGGCAAGTAGAGAAATCAGGAAAGGGGGTATTAGTTCCTTCAGTATATATTTGGTTAAGATTTTCAATTTAGTTGATTTGTTCTAACTTTGAAGTCAAAAACAGCCGCCTCCAAACCCAGACGCATATTCTACATTATCTGTAAAACTTAACGCAACCGTTTGGACAATAGGTATTGGGATTCTGAAACCAGTAAATCCGTCTTACCGTTGAGATCAATGGTTGACCATAATTTGTCCTAGAGCTATTTTTCTCAAGGAATGTAAAAAACTAAATTGGACCAAATGAAATGAAGATAGCGGCCAAAACTGATATCGGCAGACAACGAAAACAAAATGAAGATGCCTTTGATTACGATATCAATACCGGATTTTTTGTTGTCGCGGATGGTATGGGCGGCTTAGATGCTGGAGATATTGCGAGTAAAACGGCTTTATCGGTATTAAAATCAGGATTGGATCAACTCTCCATACTAGATAATCCTAGTAGTCAATTGTCTTTACTACAGGATTTAGTAAACGAAGCCAATCATAAGATTTATCATTGTTCTAATATTCCTAATGTAAGTGCCCGAATGGGAACAACACTTACAGCAGGGGTTGTATCAGGACAGCAACTCCTCTATGTTCATGTTGGTGATAGTCGAATTTATTTAGTTCGACAAGGCGAGATTCAGCAATTGACAACCGACCATTCCTTGGTTCAAGAAATGGTAGAACTAGGACAAATTTCATCCGAAGAGGCTCGTATACATAACTACCGGAACGTTATCAATCGCGCAGTTGGATTAGATGTGACGGTTGAAGTCGATCAGGGTGAACATCAATTATTAGTTGGGGACAAGTTGCTAATTTGCTCTGATGGGTTACATGATATGATTACATCAGATATAGAAATCGCCGATCTTATTCAGGATGCGGATGGCCCAGAAATTGCTGTTACTAATTTAGTAAAACAAGCATTGTTTAACGGTGGCCTTGATAATGTAACGGCTGTTCTCATTGAAGTTGACTAGTACTAATCCAGCCTTAATTCTCTCTCCTATTTGTGTCTCTTTGCAATTTTTGTTTACATCAATTACAATGAAACCGGTTTGTGGTTGTGTTGATATTTTATCACTCTCCTTATAAACCTAATATTTATCCTATTCATTTGGGAGCAAAAAATCGTTTATGAAAAGAGTTATCTATCTAAGTTTGTCTTTTTTGGTAGTCTTTGCCATTGTCATTGTTGCGGAGGCTAAACCAAAACCAGTAAAAATTACAGATCTCAAGATTGGAAGTAAACTACCTTATGAAGTCGGTCCTGCATTAGAAAAAGGAACTAAATACTACATTGACCGAGACTATACTGTGGTAGAAATGCCCAAAGAACTAGTGGGCATTCAGTTTATCATGACCGCCAATAATGACAAAAAGTCAACAGGCGACGGTTTTGTAACTTTCAAAGTCAATAAGCCATCTATTATTTGGATCTGTCGGGATAGCCGAGGAGATGAAGAAAAGGGTGGCAAACCTCCAGAGTGGATGGAAAAAGACTATGAAAAACAACTTGATGGAAAAGATCCACTGGTCATTGAAGTGACTGATGGCGGTATGGGTACTTTTACTCTTTGGAAAGCAGAAGTCAAAGCGGGAAAAGTAGCCATAGGTGGAAATGCCGATAAGCCGGCCACAGGCCAAGGTAGTAATTATCTAATTCTAGTGGAAGAAGATCAATCTGCAAGTGTTGATCCGGCCGCTAAATTAACCACGACCTGGTCTACCATTAAGTCCCAATAAACTGAAAGTTAATTTAATACTATCCGGAGAATTAGAAATGAGAAAACTAACACTAAATTCCATTATTATTCTAACTTTAACAACTTTCTTGGCAGCTATGGCTTCACCAGTTAAGGTCAAAATTACGGATATTAAATCTAAAAGTAAAGATCCTGCAGATCAATACATTGAGGGAGAACTCACAAAAGATAGTAAATTCTTTATTGATCGTGATTATCTCATCGTTGCTGTTCCTGAGGGATTTGAGGGTATGCAAACAATCATGGCTGCCAATGACGACAAAAAACAAGCAGGTCCAGATTTTCTAAGCTTCACTGTCGACAAAGATGTTGATGTCTATGTCGCATTAGATAGTAGAGCTGATGAAGAAAAGGGTGGCACACCTCCAACGTGGTTGGTCGAAGGATTTGAAAAACAAGTAAAAGATGGAGAACCTGTAGCTGTTGAAACAACTGACGGTGGGATGGTAACTGTTAACTTGTGGAAAAGCTCATTCAAAGCTGGCACTATCACCCTTGGTGGTAATGCTGAAGGGTCTGCTGGTGCTGGAAGTAACTACTTTGTTATTTTGACAGGTCAATCAACTGGTGCTTCCGTTTATGCAAAATCCAAATTGAGCACAACTTGGGCTAATATCAAATCTCACTAATCTTCTAGACTAAACAAAAAAAGGGTGACAATCTTTTGCCACCCTTTTTTTGTTGGACTATCATTGATTACCCTTCACTTTCATTTGCATTTAGCAGAGCATCTGCGTTACTGAACGTTAACGAATAAATTGATAGTAGAAAATCGTCTTTGAACCGCGGTTCAACCTGTAAAGTACCCTTGACCTTAATCGGTGTATCGCTGATTAGGTTTTTTGCTTCTAAATGATTGGGAACCTCCACATAGATCCACTCGTTGAGTTCAGGCAAAGTACCATAACAACACATCTGCAAATCACGGAGAAGTAGGAAACTATCTATTCTCTCACCATCAGTTTCAACCGGCAATACAAAGCCGGTAACGGAAACCTGTTGATTATCTAAGGCTTTAATTGACTCAGGAATGATTTGCTCTATTTGATTAGCGATGAACTGGTTGGATTGGCTGCCACCTGACCAATCTAATGTACCGAAATCATAGTCGGCTAAGATATCAAAGCTAATTGATTGACATTCCTTAGTGACTGGCTGAAATTGCTGATTTATTTCAGAAGTCTTTGTTGGGTGGACACCATAGGAAAAAATCAAGCTTAGTATCAACACCAAGAAGAAGAAAGTGAAAAAAAATACCGTTTTACTACGAATAGTTTGATTCATCCCTGACATTACTTACTAATTCCCCTATTCTACCATTTCTGCGATCTCCATGGCCTATTTTTTCAAGTATTCATTGTCAAATGTAACAATTATGATACAAATCATTTGAGTCGATTTTACCTCTATGATATGATTAGGGTCGAGTGTATGCGAAAACTGATAACTGGGTAATCAGGGAGTGATTTATTATGCCAGATAAAGATAACTATAAAGTAATTGGTACTCGACCTATTCGACATGATGGCGAAGATAAAGTAACGGGACGTGCCTTGTTCGGGGCCGACTTTTCTATGACAGGGCTATTACATGGCAAGGTATTAAGAAGCCCCCACGCTCATGCTCGCATCCACTCAATTGATACAAGCCAAGCTGAAGCTCATCCTGGTGTAAAAGCCGTCATCACATCAGCTGACATGCCAGAGGTCGAAGATGGACTCGTAACATTGGCAGAGGGAGGAACTGCGAACCTAAAGTTTATGCAGAACAACATCTTAGCCCACGATAAAGTTCTGTACAAAGGGCATGCAATAGCGGCTATCGCTGCTAATAATCCACATGTAGCTGAAGAAGCACTAAACCTTATTCAGGTCGATTATGACGTTTTAACTCCAGTGATGGATGTTAAAGAGGCTATGTCTGCTGAAGCACCACTACTACACGAAGATTTAACTACAACTTCTCTGGGTCAGAAATCGGAGGTTGTGAGTAACGTTGCTCAACACTTCCAACATCAGGCCGGAAATATTGAAAAAGGATTTGTGGAAGCAGATATAATCGTGGAGAGAGAATTTAAGACGGCCACCGTTCATCAAGGTTATATCGAACCGCATAATGCAACGGCACTCCATAGAGCTGATGGACATTTGACAATATGGTGCAGTACTCAAGGGGCATTTGAAGTTCAAGGTCAAATCGAAAAGATCCTACAACTTCCTGTGTCTAAAATCAAAGTTGTACCTATGGAGATTGGTGGTGGATTCGGTGGAAAAATCCCAGTTTATTTAGAGCCGTTAGCTGCAATCTTATCTCAAAAAACTGGTCAAGCCGTCAAAATTACAATGGATCGGTCTCATGTTTTTGAAGCAACTGGACCAACTGCTGGTTCCTATATTAAAGTCAAGATTGGTGCCAATAACGAAGGGAAAATAACAGCTGCTCAAGCTGAACTCATCTACGAAGCCGGTGCCTTTCCTGGAGCATTGGTTGGTGCAGGTATGGAATGCATTTTTGCACCTTATGACATCGAAAATTATCTGCTCGACGGTTATGATGTTGTTGTCAATATTCCTAAGACGGCGCCCTACAGAGCTCCGGGAGCTACTAACGCAGCTATGGCAGAAACAGTGATCGATGAGATTTGTGAAAAATTAGGCCAAGACCCACTCGAATTTCGATTGAAAAATGGAGTGAGGGAAGGAACCCGTAGGGTTGGTGGTCCTGTTTACCCTCGTATTGGTTTTCTAGAGACGGTAGAAACAGCCAAAGCACATGAGCACTACTCTGCCCCACTAGAAGGAACAAATAGGGGAAGAGGGGTCGCATCTGGTTACTGGTTTAATATTGGCCTTCAATCAAGTGTTACGTTGCACGTTAACTCTGATGGTACACTTAACCTAATGGAAGGCTCAACTGACATCGGCGGTACTCGTACGTCAATTGCTATGCAGGCGGCAGAAGTTTTGGGCATTCCGGTTGAAGATATCAGTCCTGCTGTAGTTGATACCGATTCTATCGGCTATACTGGCGTAACGGGCGGAAGTCGAACTACCTTCGCAACCGGTTATGCTGCAATTGAAGCTGCTAAAGATATTATTGAACAAATGAAAGAGTCCGCTGCTGACCTTTGGGAAGTTGAATCCGGAAATGTAGCTTTTGAGGACGGAGTATTTAGTAGTCTCAATGGGAAATCCCAACAAGCACCCTTCAAAGAAATAGCTAGTAGGGTACATGACTCAATTGTTGGCCGCGGTACAGTCGACCCATCTGCTCCTGGAGGAGCTTTTGCTACTCATATTGTTGATGTCGAAGTTGATACTGATACAGGGAAAGTCGAGATTCTGAGGTATACTGCGATTCAGGATGTAGGAAAGGCCATCCACCCTAGTTATGTTGAAGGCCAAATGCAGGGTGGAGCAGTACAAGGAATCGGTTGGGCTTTGAACGAAGAATACGTCTACAATGATAGTGGAGAGATGTCAAATTCCAGTTTTCTGGATTATCGAATGCCCACTACTTACGATGTGCCAATGATCGACACAGTTATTGTTGAAGTTCCAAATCCTGGTCATCCTTACGGTGTTCGTGGCGTCGGCGAAGTTCCGATTGTTCCACCTCCAGCGGCTATCGCCAATGCTATCTACAACGCAACCGGCGTTCGGATGAATACTTTACCCATGTCTCCAGGTCGTGTATTGAAAGCTATAGGCAAAATTTAGTTTTACTGAGGATTTGGCCGAAAAATCGTACTGAAGTTAATGATTTACTTCCTTACTTAGAGTGGGAAAGGGCGCTAGGTTCTCACCTAACGCCTGTGAAAAACTACGTTCTACTATAGGAATTAGTAACTACCCTTTGAATTCTTCGGTTGGGCCGTTTGCCTCTTCCCACGCTCCCATGCCGCCACCAATGCTAGATATATTCTCAAAACCCATTTCTTTTAAGGTCTTTCCGGACAACGCGGCTTGACCACCAGCTCCACACGTGAAAACTATGTGCTTACTCGGATCTAGCTCTGGCTTATGAAAAGCTTCAAATTCTGGGTCCGCATGAAATTCCAGCATTCCTCTTGGAACACTAATCGCTCCTGGGATGACGGTTTCAATAGAGTTGGCATCTCTAACATCAACGAAAACAACACTTTCATCACCAACCAGCTTGGTCGCTTCCTCGACTGAAATGACGTTTATTGATGATTTTGCTTCTTCAAGAAGCTGCTTCGCACTTTTTCCCATTTCACATCTCCAATCAACAAGGTTTAGAATAATATAGAATTGATATAGCAAACTACGCAGGCAATCATAGTCCATGCTTTACGAAAAACAGAATTAACAATGTCTGCCCACCCTGAAGTCTAGCACTTTTTAGAAAAAATTGTCAATACGACAACTAGGAACGGCTAGCGCTTTTGTCGGTATTCTTCAACTTGCTCTTCCATTTTTTTTAACTGGTTATCATCAAGTATCTTTTCACCAGATCCACAAGGCTCCGTAATTTCTGATTTTTGCCTCTGAATCACCAAGATTGCTATACTACCAAATATTAATAGAAAGAAGAAAGGTGCGATATATGCGACTAAATTAAATCCTTCAGCTTTCATGATCGCGTCAAATTGGGTTCCATATTTTATTATATATCCAGCCTTGATCTCTTCTATTGTTTGCCCTTGATTCAGCAGTTGTTTGAATTCGTTTTTTATGTCGTGGGCTACACCACAAACACAAACTTCAATTGTTTCTCTTGAACAGCCACAATAGCAGTAAACACTTCTTAACAATTGTTTCAGGTCGCTGGGACTCTCTCCAATTACTATTGTGGGGGTAACTACTACAACTGAAGTGAGTACGATAATTAAGTAATAAAACAAAACCGCCCGGCTGGGTAGTTGTTTAAGCATTAGATGTTTGTGGTGTTCTTGTTTCGGGAACTGTACTTTCTAGAATCGCAATCCAACCGCCGATAAACATGACTGCGATCCCAACCCAGACTAAATTAATGAGAGGATTGTGGTATACTTCAACTGTGATTGGTTCATCGTCGTAGTTAGGAAAGGTACTAGGGAGTGGACCAAGGGCAATGTAGAGATTATTTAATCCAATGTGATGGATAGCCGATTCAATAGTATCTTGGTCACCTTGTCCAGCAGTATGATAGAAAGCACGAGCCGGCTGCATTGTGGTAATCGTCTGACCATTTTTCTTGATTTCAAAATTGATTCCACTCAAATCAAAGTTCTCGTGCCTCTCTTGGAAGCCATTACCGGATAGAAATTCATAATTACGAACTTTGATCGATTGCCCTTGTGTTAGGCTCTCGGTTGCCAACCGATCATATCCTTTAGATCCCATGATACCGATATATAGGATTACTATGCCGATATGTACAATATAACCACCATAACGTCTTCTGTTTTTCCAAAGTAGGCGTAGCATCCCACTAAAAAGATTTACCTGATTTCGCTTTGCTCTTAGTTTACCACCACGATAAAATTCTTCTACGATAGCAGTGATCACAAAGGCTGCCCCTAGCACGCAAAGAGCAGATAAAACGATGGTACTTGTACTGGTTTCAGTCTCACGATTCACGAAAAAAAATCCTAGAGCCAATAGACCAGAAACAATAGATATAGCTGTCGGTTTGGCAAAAACCCTATTGAAGTTACTTAAAGTCAAAGTTTTCCAAGAAATTATGGGGCCAATGCCAGTCAGTAACAATAAAATTAGGCCTGGAATGATAACAATTTGGTTGAAATAGGCTTCTGGAACGGCCATTTTTTGCTGAGTAACAGCTTCGGAGATAATAGGCCATAATGTGCCAAATAGTATCATGGCTGTTAATGCAACCAAAATCCAATTGTTAAGTACAAACGCACTTTCTTTAGAGAGTAATGATCCAATTTGGTTGGGACTTTTAAGTTTATTGCTGCGAATGAGTATCAAAAAGGTTGTGCCAGCCAGCAAAACCACCAAAAAAAACGCGAAAAACCCACCCACTTGTGATTGAGCAAAAGCGTGAACGGATGAGATAATGCCGCTTCGAGTGATAAAAGTTCCTAGGATAGTGAAGCCAAAAGATAAGGAAACTAAGATAATATTCCAGATTTTTAACATGTTACGTTTTTCTTGAATCATGGCTGAGTGCAGGTAAGCACTACATAGTAGCCAAGGCATAAATGAAGCATTTTCGACTGGGTCCCAAGCCCAGTATCCTCCCCATCCTAATTCTTGGTATGCCCAATTCCCGCCAAGTGCGATGCCAACCGTTAAAGTAATCCAAGAAAAAAGTGTCCATCTACGAGATAGATGTAACCACAGATTGCTGACATTATCTGAAATTAATGCGCCCATAGCGAAGGCAAACGGAACAGTTAGACTTATGAATCCGATGTATAACAACGGTGGATGAATTGCCATACTGGGGGTTTGTAATAGTGGATTCATTCCCAACCCGTCAGGACGGATAATATCTTGAGGGAAACGGGCCAGAGGATTACGTACCCCTTCGATCAGACCAGTGACTAAAACCACGAAGAATAAGGAAACGAAAGCTAAAGTGATCAGGGCATAATCAGCTAATGGGGTGTTCTTCTCTAAAGAAGACGGTTTCTGACGATTCTGCCAAACAACAACGGCCGAAAACAACGTCAGTAGCCACAACCAAAATAGTAACGAACCTGACATTTTGCCCCAAAGAGCTGTGATTTTGTAGAATACTGGCTGCTTTAAACTTGATCCTTCGTACACATAAAATAAGGAAAAATCGTCAGTTAAAAAACTGTAGACCAAGGCAAATGTTGCCGTAGTGATCAAGCAAAAAGTAACGATTACTGCATTCCGGCCACTTTGAACAGCACCTAGGTGTTCGTATCGCATCCCTAAGAAAATTGCTATCATGGTCCAGCAACAACTGAATAATGCCAACCAAATAGTGGCTTGTCCAATTTCGGCTATCATTTTTCTATAAGCACCTAGATTCCTTCTCTGGTGTTTGTAGCTTTATCATTTACACTTGGCTCTTTACTGTTACTAGCATCTGCTGCATCGTATTTGGAGGCGCATTTTGTTTGGACTTTTGTCGCTCGAATCAAATTTTGATCGGCATGGTATACACCTTGAACAAACACATTACCTCCATCATGAAAATTATCAGGGCGTACGAGTCCTGTTGAAATAACATTAATCTTGGCTTTATTTTCTGCGTCCCGTACGGCGAAAGTTAACTTAAGCTCTGTTGCCTGCCAGTGTGAACTACCTTCAGAGATCAGCCCATCAACCTGTACACCTTTACGGTCGACGTTTTCAGCATTTAAAAATAACTGGTCAGGTGTAAAATGGTGTACACTCGTGTTCTTGACTCCGGTAACGATCCAGTAGATCATGGTACTAGTCAGAATCAGACTAGCTAAGAGTATTTTCACTCGAGCGGATGATCTATGATAATTCTGTACTCTGTTTTCCATATGATTTAATTTGCACAAACTTGGTCTTTTGAACGGTGTAGCTTACCAAAAAATTAATCAGTTCAGTAGTTTGGCATTAGAGGGCAATATTTTGCTGAGAAAAATAACTGGCTGTCAAGCTACCCACCGTAGATTTTATTATTGTGTTTTTGATCGGTCTAAAAAGTAAACTTGGTTCATTTCCTAGATTGCGACAATCGCCATTTTTCATTTTGGTTACGCTATTTCGGTCTACTTCTGGTTTTGGAAAAACCTGATTATATCTTGCGCTAAGTGAGCCATTGAAGGCTCCTTTGCTACTACGCTAACCGGAATTCCATGTTCATTGGCAAATGATTTAGTCGTCTGGCCTATTACAGCTGTCTCGACTCTATTTAATAAGATCTGTTGAGGAATAAAACCCTCGACGTACTGTGGTTGAATCAAAAAGTTTTGTATAGTAGAAGGACTTGTAAAAACAATCATGTCAAATGCTGCTTCGACTAGCTTTTTCTGTACAGATCGGATTTGCTCTACGCTGTCAGATTGATGGGGGGGGGTCGTACAGTAAATTGGAAGGTCATTAACTATTCCCCCCCTACGTTGTAGTAGCTTCACAATTTTTTGTTGGCCTATCTCTGAACGAGGTAATAGTACTCGCTGTTCTGTTTGAATTGGGAGTTCATTTCCAATTCCTTCTCCACTTGGCTCTGAAGGAAAAAAATCGGCTCTTATGCCAATTGATTCTAGCATTTGTAAGGTTTTTGCACTCACCGCACAAATTTTATTTTTCGCTAGCGCTCGACTGTCCAAGCCAAGTTGCGTCAGCTTTCTGTTAAAAATTTGCACCGCGTTAGGACTCGTAAACACTATCCAATTGTAGCGAGAGATATCCTGAATTGCTAGTTTTAACTCGTCGTTTGGATCGATTGGTGTAATTTCGACCATTGGGCAAGTTACTACTTCAGCCCCACCGTCTTCTAATAAATTGACAATTTCTCTGCTTTGTTCTGCGGGCCGAGTAATCAGGATTGTACGACTGAAGAGAGGTTTTTGTTCAAACCACTTGCCATATTGACGAAGGTCTACAACTTTCCCAACAACGATTATGACTGGTGGTTGCAGGTGATCTGATTTCTGTTGAATATCATTCAAGCTTCCAACTATTGTTTCCTGTTGAGCAGTGGTTCCTAACCGTATTACAGCTACTGGTGTGGTCGGTGATCGACCGTGTTTTAGTAAACTACTAGTAATATTTGGTATCTTCCTAGCTCCCATAAAAATAACCATCGTATCAACACTATTAGCTAATACTTTCCAGTTTATATCTGATTCGTCAGCTTTATGTCCTGCTACAAACAAAACGGAAGAAGCTAGATTTCGGTCAGTAATAGGAATTCCCGCGTAGGCAGGAACGGCTAAGCCGGAGGTTATCCCAGGTACGATTTCAAATTCTATGTTAGCTTGAGATAAAGCAAAAACTTCTTCTCCACCTCGGCCAAAGACTAATGGATCTCCTCCTTTCAGTCTAACTACCGTCTTACCCATTTTAGCTTTTTTGACTAGGATTTGGTTGATTTCATTTTGCTGGTTTCGTTTTGATCCAACTTGTTTGCCAACATAAATTCTTTCACTTTCGGGAAGGCAGAAGGATAAAAGCTGGGGGTTTATTAGACGGTCATAGACTACTACATCCGCTTTCTCCAAACATTCTTGACCTCGTATGGTGATTAGCTTCCTGTCACCTGGACCGGCACCAACCAGATATACTTTCCCTATAGGTGTTTGTTGATCCGAATTATCACTCATCTGCTGGATTAATGCCTGAAAGTTGGTGACCGATTTTTTGGCCAAGGTCTGTTGGCTTTCTAATTGATCCTTCTATTTCGGTTTGTTTTATACCTCGATCAGAAAATAGTACACCTTTTATTCTTAACTTATCGTCAAAGTGCTGGGCATGGATTCCAACCGGAATTTGGCAACCAGCCTCAAGGCCGCTTACTTCTATTAGTGTATGAAGTGCAGACCGCTCAGCTGTAATTTCTATTTGACTTTTTGTGTGATTAATATTTTTCACTAAATCAATCATATTTTTATCATCTGTTCGAACCGTAATTGCTAATGCGCCTTGCCCGGCTGCTGGGACCATTAGTTCCGTTGGAATAGGGGTTAATTGTAAACCAGGCAAACTAGGTGATTTGTTATGAGATGAACTATACAGCCGGTTGAGTCCTGCTGTGGCCAAGATAATAGCATTCAAATCCGTATCACGCAGTTTCTGAACTCGAGTGTCAATGTTACCGCGGATGCCAACAATTTCCAAATCTGGCCGTTGGTATCTTAGTTGGCTTTGACGACGAAGGCTATGTGTCCCGACTTTTGCATTCGGCGGTAGATGAGACAGGCTAGTACCGATCTTGCTGACCAGCATATCTCTGGGATCATTTCGAGTAGGAATAGCACCTAAGGAAATACCCACTGGTAATTTTACTGGAAGATCTTTTAGGCTGTGAACAGCTAAGTCTATTGCTCCATCAAATTGCGCCTGGTCGATTTCTTTAGTAAAAGCTCCCTTACTAACTCCATCGTCCACCCTGTTTTTTTGAAGCTTGTCACCAGTTGTTTTGATAACTTTAATCTGGAAATCCAAACCTAAATTGTGACGTTCAAGACAAGTACGAACGTATTCGGCCTGCCATAGCGCCAATTGACTTCCCCGAGTCCCAATTACAATCATGAGAAATTATTTCATTCTTCTCTAATGGTCATATCCAAGTTTGAATCTGGATTTTCATCCAATCGAAAAAGCTCACGTAAAAGATCAACTTGGTGTATCGAGTCATTGGACATAGCTATTTGGCGAAGATGTCTTGTTGGTGAATCTAGCAACTTTTTAATCAATGATTTGAGCATTGTTGTTACAACTGCTTCCTGTTCAGTATCCAGTAACGCTTTCTTGATGCTTCGTTCGAGTTCCTGATCAGCAATTTGCTGAAATTTTTGATTAAGTAACTTAATGGTTGGTGTTACACCCAGTGTTTTTAAATATTTGTGGAATTTTACTGCTTCTTCGGATGCAATATTCTCAGCTAATTTAGCTTCTTTCTGTCGATCTTCTCGATTAGTAGTAACCACTTCTTGTAGGGCGTCAATATTGTACAGGTGTACTTGTTCTATTTTCTCACTTTCGGGGTCAATATCACGAGGGACTGCGATATCAATCAAAAGCATAGGTTGATTTGGTCGCCTTTCCATAACTCGTTCTAGTGCACAAGGTTGTACAACGTAGTGAGGCGCTGTAGTTGAACTAATCACAATATCAGCCTGCGTTAAAAATTTGAGATCAGGCTGATAAACCATGGCAGTTCCATTGAACATTTCGGCTACCCGTTCAGCTCTCTCACAACTTCGATTGACCACAATCACACGGGATACACCATTTTCTACCAAGTGCTTCACCGTTAATTCGCTCATTTTTCCTGCACCTATGATCACAACCGTTTTATTAGCCAAACTACCTAGTTTTTGTTTCGCTAACTCGACTGCTGCATAACTGATAGATAAAACTCCAGAAGCTACGTTTGTCTCAGTACGAACTTGTTTGCCAAAGCTGATAGCTTTGGCAAACAAACGATTTAGTAATAGGTCAGTAGTATTGCTTGTCAGGGATTTTTCATAGGCAGATTTGATTTGTCCCAGTATCTGCGGCTCACCTAAAATCATCGAATCCAAGCTTGCACTCACCCTAAATAAGTGTAGGATTGCAGGCAGACCTTCGTATAGATAAGTATATTTAGCAATATCGGATTGATTTAGTTGAAATACATCTTCCAAAAAATCTGATAGTTGACCAGCCGACTGGTCAGAAGGTAAAGAAGCATAAATTTCAACCCTGTTACAAGTAGATAAAGTTACAGTACCGTGTATTTGGTACTTTGATGTCATGGATTGAAGTTGATCATAAGTTTTCCCCTTGATACCAAGTCTTTTCAAGTCTGCTTCAATAGCCTTACCAATTTCAGAAGATACAGGTACATTTTTATCAATTGGAATTTGATTGGCTTGGGTTAGTTGCTCCCGGAATGCTAGTTGTTCCCGAAAAGACAGTGGTGCAACCAAATGATTACTACCAATAACAGCAATTTTATTCATAGGGATTTACGTCAATCTTTCTTGTATTGTGTTATGTAGGGTTCAGATATTGTTCTGGCCTATTTCGATTCGATTTTCGGCACGTCCTAACGAACCGAAGATAGTTTTTTATAATCAAACAAAAGAAAATTTTTTAAATGAATTTTAAGTTTATTCACGATTATATTGTACTAGATGATTCTTCATCATACAGTAGTCTTGTAGAGTTCGAATTGATCAACATATGATGGTCAAGATCTGATGCGCAGTATTTTTGCTGTGCGACAGCATTTGTTTGAGATTCAGTCAAACTAGATTCCTGAAGCGCAAAGTCATCAGTCAAGCAGTCGGGTTGACAACTCAAGTGAGTAAGATTGGTATTTATTAACATGTGATGGTCAAGATTTTTGATGTTACTTATACTCACTTGATTACTAATCTTTGTTTTGAGTTGAGCTGAATCATAGTGTTGCAATCGGATAGCGTTAAGCAGACAGTCTATTTGACAGTCTGGGTTACCAAAAGCAAGGCAACAATCTTGGTCTAAAGTGATTTGGTCTCTTATAAGTTTAGGATTGTCTTGAGTCGGATTTTTTTCCCATGAAGAACGCAGAATTAAAGAGCTATAGAACTGTTGTCGTTGCTCAGCTAGTGGAAGGTTTTTACTGACAGTGGGACGCAGAGAGCCGAGTAGTCCTAACAGCTTTCCATAAGAATTTTTGGTGAATTGTTCTCGGAGATGATCATAGATTTCTTGTATGCGCTCGGAATCTTCTGAGATGTGACTGCCAGATGAGATCCCAATGATTAGATCTCCGTTCATGATTAGTTTTGGTGTAATAAACCGACTTCTATCGGATTGATCTAGAACCTCGGACAATTTAGAGTACGCCGTATATGATTGATGTGTAAAAGCGAGAAAAGTATTTTTTGTTGGCTGATTAGTGATTATAGCTCCACATTTTTTCAGTAAATCAAAACGTTTCTGGTAGTCGTGTTTTTTGTCAATTTCTTGGCTAATTAAACATGTTCTTCCCTCTAATATGAGCCCAACTGGATAGAGTGGAAACTTACCATTGACTACTTGAATCCAAGTGGGGCGGCTGTTGATATCAGCTCCTCTTGGGTGATTTATTGTATCCTTGCCAATTATCAGTTCAATATATTGACGAATATAGCGACAGAGAGCTGGACTGCATCCCCCGGTTGAAACACTGACGGTCAGTTCATCGGTAGTAACTAATGAAGTAGAGGCAAAAGTCGATTCGTGTACGACATCATGAACATTAACGAGTGGTATATGACTTGACCTGTGGAATAATTCTGAATTCATCAATTTATTCCCAGTTTCTATGAAGACTAACAGATATGATTCTGCCAAATCTTCAAAAACGACTTTCCGATTATAGCTTTTAATTTGATTGCTTTGGGTTAGCATATCAAGAAGGGGTGTACTTTCGGGGCCTATCCAAGTGACAGTTGCTCCACAACGGTAAAGAGCAACGACACGTCTCTCTGCGTAAGAGCCAGAACCTATAACTAGGCAAGGCTGTTGATCAAGATTTAGATGAGCCGGGTAGAACATTGGGTTTACCAGTCTCTGGACACGGTGTAGTCGGCTAACTGCTCCAAAGCAGTGCGCGCTGATGTTGGTGGAAGAACTTTCAGGGCTAACTTAGCCTGATTGGCATGGTCTTGTGCAATTTTCAGGCAATATTCTTCTACTCGGTAGCGACTGATGAGATGGTTGATCCAATCCACTGTTCGATCCTCTTCAAACTCGGTGTTGAATATCACTTCTAATTTCTCTCGCTCTTTTGGTGTACATTGTTGACGGGCATAAATCATGGGAAAAGTCAGTTTTCCTTCTCTCAAGTCATTGAATGGTCGCTTTCCGAATTTACCTGATTCTGCAGTAAAATCAAGCAGGTCATCTATAATTTGAAAAGCAACGCCAATCGATTCACCATAATCAAATATGGCCTTAATTTGATTAGCTTCCTCAGTCGCAATGGCTGCCCCCATCCGGCAGGAGGCTGAAATTAAACGGCCCGTTTTTAGGGCCACGATTTCTAAGTAGTCAGACGCAGAAATTTCGAAATCTCCGTTTTTATAAGCATGGATTACTTCGCCTTCGCACATAGCCTGAGCGGCATCCGATAGTATAGCAAGAGAAGGATCGTCAGATTTCCGGCTAACCAACATGTTTAGTACGCGGGCATGCAGATAATCTCCGACTAAAACGGCAACTTTGTTACCCCACTTAGAGTGTAATGTCGATCGCCCGCGACGGATTGGCGCTTCATCCAAGACGTCATCATGGACTAGAGACGCAACATGAATCAGTTCCACGCAAGCTGCTAAAATATAACCATCAATACCGGTATGTCCACAGGCTTTCGAGGATAATACCAGTAAAATTGGTCGCAGCCGTTTCCCTCCACCCTCCACAACGTGACGCACCGCTTGGTCCACAAATTCATACTGGATAGCTGTCTCATCAAGCAGAATCTGCTCTATAGCTTGCAGGTCTTGGGTAATTGGCTGGCTGATTTGTTCAAAGGTGAGATTTGACATAACAACTCCTGGTCCAGCCTTTTCGGGTAATCGAACTAGCTTATGGTCGGTTTAACTCGTTCCACAAAGCCCGATAGAAGTTCATTATTCGGACTGCGTCGGTATCGTTATCACTTCCGGAGATTTCGGCCAATGTGAAACCTTTATATCCAATTCCCTTCAATTCTGAAAAGAGCTCCCGCCAAGGATATTCTGTCCGATGTAACTCAGTAATGTGAACTAATCCAATCTTATGTTGAACTAATCTGAAAGGGGTTTTGATTGAGTCATTTTCTACTTCTCCAAAGTTTGAATTCCAGCACACGAGCACATTGTCGTGGTCAGCAATTTCCATCATTTTACTAATGTGGCGCAGCTCAGATGTTCCTCTCCCATGTACCTCTAGGCGAATTTCTACGCCATAGTCACTTGCAAATTCACCGCACTCTCGTAGCGACAGACCAATTTGTTCTATTGTTGCATCTTCTGATATACCATCGGGGAAACCGTTGGGGCGAACCTTGACTCCAGGTGCTCCTACGTCAGCAGCCAACTTTGTATATTCTTTCGTACCTTCGATATTCTGACGCACAACGTCAATGTCAGACGAGTGATAGTCAAAGGCTGATCCCAAGCCAGCTAATTCCACCGCAGAGTCAGCAAACATTTTGGCTACTTCTGACCGTTCGGTTTGTGATAAGCTGACCTCGACTTTGTGTGCGTGAGTGGTCCTCAGTTCGACCCCTTCAAACCCTGTTTCTGTACAGTTATTGATAATAGTGGGGATATCCCAATCTTTGGCCATGTTATACGTAACTAATCCCAGTTTCATCGACTGCTCCAAGTGTATTTGTCATGACAATTAAATCTTAGTATCTTTCTGCTATAGTGTCAAAAAAAACGGCTCCCTATTGTAGCACAGCAACCCAATCGGTGCAAGATACAGAGTCATAGATATCTTGCAATCATTATGTCGATTTGCTAAGATAGTGAGGGCGACAGAAAAACGAACTGTGTCTACAAGGAGAAGAAATGTCTCTACCCAAAATGGTGCGCGTAAAACAACTCTTTCCACGGATTTCTTTCGACGATGTTCGGGAAGCAGTGCAATCAGAGCTTGTAAGTATTGGGATTGAATCAATAATTAAAAGTGGTGATACCATAGCGATAGGAGCTGGCAGCCGCGGGGTGGCTAATATCGCAGTTTCAGTCAAAGCCATAGTTGACTTTCTGAAAGATCTTGGCGCTAAACCATTTATTTTCCCAGCTATGGGGAGCCACGGTGGGGCTACACCAGAAGGGCAAACCGAAGTCTTATATCACTATGGAATTTCCGAGCAAACAATGGATGTTCCGGTCAAATCAACGATGGATACAAAAATAATGGGGGAAACTGCTGATGGGTTACCCGTTTTTTTAGACCAGTATGCTGCTGATGCAGACCACGTAGTACCAGTTAATCGAGTTAAGTCTCATACCGATTTCAATGGTTCTATTGAAAGTGGTATCATGAAAATGCTTGCTATTGGTGTTGGTAAACAGCGAGGGGCTAATATGTATCATCGTGCCTTTTTCAGTTACGGTTTTGAGCATGTGATTCGAACCTCCGCCGCTTTATTGATTGATTCGGGCAAGGTGCCTTTTGGGCTTGCTCTAGTAGAAAATGCATATGGTGAAACTGCCTTAGCAAAAGCCATTCTGGCTAAGGATATACTTTCAACTGAACAAAAACTATTAGCTCAATCTAAAGAGATTTCTGCCAAATTACCTTTTGATACTCTTGACCTACTAATTGTTGATTGGATGGGTAAAAATATTAGTGGAACCGGTATGGACACCAATGTCATTGGCCGTTACATGCAAAATTTTGAGCCTGAACCGGACAAACCCTCCTATCTACGTATTCTAGTTTGCGACTTAACAGAAGAAAGTGCGGGGAATGCGACGGGAATCGGCCTGGCAGATTTCACTACTAAGCGTTTGGTTGATAAGTTTGATAAGAAAGCTACCTATATGAATTGTATTACCTCTTTGGGGCCGCAAAAGTCTCGAATTCCGTTTCACTTCGACAGTGACCGAGAAGCGATTACTGTGGCACTCGATACTATTGGGTTAAGACCACCAGAAGATGCAAGGATTGTACGGATTGAAAGCACTTTAAAACTAAGCCAAATACACATTTCAGAATCGCTATTGGAGTCGGCACAATTGATGTCATCTCTGGAAATTCTTAGTGAACCAGAATCATTAGGATTCGACAGCAATGGCAACTTACCCCCCTTATAATTTTTGAAAGGATCAAATATGATTTTTCCACAGTTGTCAGTTCCCACTTTACTTGAGCGGCTAGCCCCTCCCAAGGGCAAAGTCCAAATGGTACTCGACACTGACACTTACAACGAAATTGATGATCAGTTTGCGGTTGTGCAAGCGCTGATGTCCCCAGACAGTTTTGATGTTTTAGGGATCTATGCAGCCCCGTTCCATAACAGCAATTCACGTGATGCTGGGGACGGGATGGAGAAGAGTTACCAAGAAATATTACGCCTCCTATCAAGGCTTGACATTGCCCATGAAGGTCTTGTTTTTAAAGGCTCAACTAAATTCTTACCTGATCGGGAAAGGCCCGAGGCAAGTCCAGCAACTGAACATTTAATCAGCTTAGCCTTAGAGTCAGATGATATTTTGTACGTGGTAGCAATTGGTGCCGTTAGTAACATAGCTTCGGCAATCTTGTTGGAACCAAGAATTATGGAAAAGATTGTAGTAGTTTGGCTTGGAGGACAACCACATCATCATCGGCATAGCCGTGAGTTCAACTTAGCACAAGATCTATTATCGTCACAATTAATTTTTGATTGTGGGGTCCCACTGATTCAAATCCCTTGTCAAGGTGTCGCATCTCACCTGCAAACCACAGTGGCTGAAATTGAATACTACGTGAAGGGCAAGGGAGAGATTGGAGACTATCTGACCGAAATTTTTAAAGCTTATTCTAATGACCACTTTGCTTGGTCAAAAGTGATTTGGGACATGTCTGCGGTGGCTTACTTAATTGATTCCTCTTGGTTAGAAACAGAACTTGTACACAGCCCAATCTTGACTGATCAAGTCACGTTTAGTGCTGATCGCCGACGACATTTTATTCGTGTGGTTACTCATGTTCATAGAGATCCTATATTTCGGGACTTTTTCCGCAAACTCCAAACTTTGGAATGAAACGGATCAAAGAAAAAATCTTGAATTAAACGATGATTTAGTCAAGTGACGCTGCATGAGCGCAACCGAGTTGTAGCTTGACATTTGAGGGGTGAAATGATAGGATTGGCGTGATTCCAGTTGCCATGAAAGGTACAAATGCCAGCCGTAATTCCTCGACTCATTGCTGAAGTTTTTGAACATGTTAATTTCGGCGGCCGACGCGCTTGTGTTGTTGAACCGGTGGAATTTACAACGCTAATCGGATTTCAAGACAACATCTCTTCTGTCAAAGTTTATAAAGGGCCCGGGTTTCGGTCTAGCCCCAACTATAAGGCTATTTTTCACCAACATCGTGGGTTTCAAGGTAAGAAGCTGGCTTTAGGCCCAGGTTTTTATCCTAATTTGCACGACGTTATATACAACTTCCCGGACAGTATTTCCTCAATTAGTTTTGGTTCAATCCTTGAGACAACTGGCCCAGAGTGGGGGACTGTACCTGTTGTGGTCGAGTGTTATGAACATGTTGATTACGGGGGGCGTAAAATAACAATCCTGCGAGATGTTGCTCATACAGGAGATCTCGGAATCCATGATAGTATTTCTTCGATCAAAATCTTTAAGGGTCCTGACTTTCCTTCTCATGGGACCGACATCCATTTCTTTGAACATATTGACTTTGAAGGAGCCAAGCTTAGCATAAGAATGGAACCTTCTGAGTATAAAAAAGAAATTCCAAATCTTCATGTTTTGCCCCAAAACTTTGCTGATATGATATCCTCAGTTAAAATTGAGGGGTGGTCATCTTCTTCTGAATTTACCGAGCTGGTATTCGATGACGAATTCATTGGCAATGACATGCGGCCTGAATGGAAATGGGTGGATCCTGGTGGTGGTGGATCCTGGTCTGAGAGACAAGGATACCTAGAAATGCGTGCGGAACCAGGCCAAGATTTGTGGCATGGTTCACCACCTGGTCAAGGGGCTGACATGGATGCACCCCGTTTGCTAATGGAGACGGAAGGTGATTTTGCTGTCGAGTGTCGCATTCGGGTTTCTCCAGATTTGCGTGAGCATGGCGGGCTTGTAGTATGGAAAAGCCCCAACGCTTTTGTTCGACTAGAAAAGACATCAGGACCGCATGGTTTTCGGGGAGATGTTCGGTTCGAGAGGCATGTTAATCAGCAATACTCATTAGTAGGTCGTGGCCCTGATTTACGCAATGTACGTGAGCTCTATCTCAGGCTCGAGAGGCGCGGAAACCAATTCTCGGGTTATGCAAGTTCAGATGGTGTTACGTGGGTCAGCTGTGGTCAAACCAACGTTGGAATGGGAAACCCCGTTCAGATTGGAATGCACACATTATGCCCGGGTAACATACCTCCTACCCTAACACGGTTTGAGTACTTTCGTCTTTTCAAGAGAAAAATGGATGCAACGGAATTCATGTACCGTCAAACAAATGTGGTGAGAGGAGGGCGAGTCTCGGATAGAGAATTTCAGTCCCGCCGCGCTGATCTGGCTACCCGAGCCCTAAGAGATATCAACTGACCTTATGGCCATTTCTCCACGATTAGTCATTGAAGTGTTTCAACATGTTAACTATAGTGGCCGTAAAATCACCATTCTTGACTCAGTTCCGAATACAGAAGACATTGGTGCACAAGACTTAATTTCATCAATTAAGATCTATAAAGGACCTGCCTTTTCGGCTGCTCCTAACTATAAAGCTATATTTCACGAACATGTCAATTATGTTGGCCGAAGATTAGTTTTAGCTCCTGGGTACTACCCCAATATCCATCAAATTCCGTATAATTTCGGAGATGTAATCTCCTCGATTAGTTTCAGCCCAGCAGCACACCCCACACCACCCGAATATGGTGCTATCCCTATGATTATCGAAGTGTATGGCGAGGCTGATTATCGGGGGCAAAAAGCTGTTATTCTACGAGATGTGAGTGACCTAAAGGATGTTGGGATCAACAATTCTATTTCCTCGATTCGAATTCAAAGGGGTCCTAACTTCCCCTTTAGCGGTTGTCGTGCCGTTTGCTACGAGCACCCAAATTTTGAAGGCCGACGTATGGTATTGCCCCTTAACAGTCGCGAATATAAGCTAGAGCTAAGAAATCTGAACATGGCACCTCAGTCCTTTTCTAATTCTATTTCATCCATGAAAATTGTACCAGTAGGGGCTTTCCAAGTACTAGTTGTTGTTGGTGATAGTCGAACGAATGAACCAGCAATTTTGGAGGCGTTAACTGATATTGAAGGACACAAATTCGATTATCACACCGTACATATTAACTCAAACCCAGACAACTATGGTAACCCAGATAATGCAGTTAAGCTTTCTAGTGTGTTGCTTTCGGAGTATGATATCGTTTGGTTCACGTGGAACGCTCCAGCCCACGATGGGCAGTATTTAGTCGAAGATGCAGAAGAAGATATTAAGAATTTTGTTCAAAAAGGTGGCGTCGTTTGGGCTTCGGCTATGGATGACAATATCGTTCCCCCCGATGGTGTGCATACCCATGAACCCTCTTGGAAAGGTAATTGGCTACCAGTCGATCAGTATCCGATCAAAGTTGTCAGCTCATCGGATATCAATGTCAATATCACGGAAGATGGAAAAAGAACAGGTTTGTTTACCTGGCCGAATAAAGTTGATGTGAATGCCTTAATTACTGATGATCACTGGGTAACAGATGATCCTGCTTACACTAAGTTAGCTATTCGTCGTGACAATCAAGATGCTGTTGGTATTCAGTTGGGGTGGGGAGATGGACACTATGTGGGTTTTTCCATTGACACTCGTGACACAGCCAAAGCCACTCTAGCCAAAACCTTGATTGAGAATGCCCTCTGTTATTTGGCCAACTTGGCTTGGCAGTCGTCACCGCGGCAACCACTGAAAGGTAGATACCGCCTTAGTAAGGGATCTGATTGGCGGAAATCTCATTTTTGAGAGTCTTTCCCTATTTCCTTAGGAGCAAACTATGCGACTAATAGTTCTTTTCATAACTCTTTTTGTTGTAGCTGTTTTGGTCGGATTTCTTGCTTATCAACAAACAGACCAGTACAACCTAGTAGGACTTACCCGTTGGGTGTCAATATCGTTTGTCTTGTTTTTTGTATTGAGCGGTATTTTTTTAGCTTTTGTAGTCCGTTACAAAAAGCCAAAGGCAGACATGTCTCTGGTCCGAACTGGTGGTAGTGGTGAAAAAGTTAGTATAACGGCAGGCCTTTGGATAAATACTATAATCCACGAAGTTAAAGAGATCTCTCTAAATACAATGGTGTTGGAGGTCTTACGAGAAGGTGAAGACGCTTTCATTACACTTGATTACAACCGAGCCAACGTAGAAGCAGTTTTTTATCTACAAGTCGAACCTAGTGAAGATCATATTCTTCGAGCTGCTCAAGCACTAGGAGACAAATCAATGACCCCTGAAACAATCCGAGAGTTGATTGAGCCGAAACTGGAAGGTGCATTGAGAAGTGTTGCCGCTGAAAGTGAAATAACCGAACTGTTGCAGAAACGAGTCGAATTCGCGGAAAAGGTTGACGGTGCTGTTGGTGAAAACTTGAAAAATGAGAATGGTCTCAAACTAGAAGCTGTTTCGATTATTCGGGTTGATCAAACCCCTATCGAGACTTATAAAGAAGAAAATCAATTCGATGCACGTGGTATTCGAATTATTACCGAAATCACAGCGGAACAAGCTAAAGAAACAGAACAGATTGAGCAAGAAAAAGAAGTCGCAATCGTAAAAATTATAGTTGATGCTCGAATTCAAAAATTAGAAGCTGAGCAAGATCAGGCTTGGGCAGAATCTGATCAGCAGAAAAACATCGCTATCTATGCTGCTGAGAGAGAAGCTGACACCATGAAATTTCAGTTTGAGATGGAGCAAGAAGTTCAAGAACGTGAGTTTTTGATGAAGCAAGAGGTTGAAAAGGCCCGAGTAGCTCAAGAACAAGCGATCGAAGAACGCGAAATTGAAAAAATTAAAGAAGTTGAATTAGCTAAAGTCGAACAAGAGCAAACTGTTCAAATTAAAGAAATTGAGAAGAACTTGATCGTAGAAACAGAACAAATTGAACAAATGAAAGCGGTTCAAATAGCTGAAATTGAAAAAGACTTGATTGTTGAAATACAGCGTTTTGATCAGGAAGAGCAGGTAGGTATTCGAGAACAAGGTAAGTTATTGGAGATTGAGCGAGCCAAAATTGGTCAAGAAGAAGGTGTAGCCCTGAGAGATATTGAAAAGGCACTGGCTGTTGAAACCAGCAAGTTCTCTCAAGAGCAATCCGTTCAGGAGCGTGAGATCGAGAAAAACCTAGTCATCGAAACTGCTCAGATCAATCAAAACCGGCAAATCGAACTAACTGAAATCGACAAATTACAAACGGTAGAAGTCGCCCGTCTTGGACAAGAAGAAACTGTAGGTATTCGAGAACAAGGTAAGTTATTGGAGATTGAGCGAGCCAAAATTGGTCAAGAAGAAGGTGTAGCCCTGAGAGATATTGAAAAGGCTCTGGCTGTTGAAACCAGTAAGTTCTCTCAAGAGCAATCCGTTCAGGAGCGTGAGATCGAGAAAAACCTAGTCATCGAAACTGCTCAGATCAATCAAAACCGGCAAGTCGAACTAACTGAAATCGACAAGGTTTTAGAGGTAGAGCAATCCCGAATTGGGCAAGAATTATCGCTTCAGTTAATTGATGAAGATAGAAATATTTCTGTTGCAGATAAGCAAGTTGATACTGCCAATGCGCAAAAAAATCAGTTAGTTGCCGAGGCAGGCAAGGCTGAAGCAGAAATTGGTGTCATTGCAGTCCAACAAACGAAAGAAGCGGAATGGCAAAGAGAAGTAGCCGTCATTGGTGCAGAAGCTCAAGCGCAACCTATTGAACGTTTAGCAGATGCTGTTTTGGCTGAGGCCATGGCTAAAGCTCAAGGTGAAATGGCTCATATGGAAGCTCGGAACGTAGCTGAACAACGAGTTCTAGTCCAAGAGGCAATCATGGAATTAATTGATGGAAGTGCTGATATAGTTGAGCAATTGATGCGGCCAGTAGAAAAAATCGACTCGATTAAGATTCTGGATATGGGAGGCAGTGAAGGGCAGAAAGATGGAGTTAATCGTAGTACAATGGGTCGATTGGCTAATAACCTACTTGATACTGGAGCTATATCACCTATGCTGAAGGAATTATTCGATTTTGCAGATGTAGATGCAGAAAAGATTGCTAATAAAATCTCTGAATATTTGTCGAGTCTAACTCGTCGAGAGTCATAAGGACGCGATTGATTACACCTTACTGGAATCATTATGGCAAAATTGAGGCTTGGGCACCGTCGAAGACGACAAAAAAAACAGCGCTGCCGAACCTGCAGATCCGATAATGCTAAGCGTATTTGTCCTGCACTAAACGGTGTCATTATATGCCCTAGTTGTTGTCAGGCCAAACGTGCCAAAATCCCTGGTTGTGACGCCAACTGTCAATACTACAAACCTCTGATCAAACAGAGTAAATTTGGTCCATTCCCTGACTACCCACTCCACAGTTGTTTAATCAGTCATTCTACAGATACTGGTCTCCGAATAGCGGTGATCGTTCGTCGTAGACCTGATGGAAATTTACGAGCCATGTTTCTCTTGCTTGATTTTTGGAAACGAGGTGTCAGAGATTGTTTTGTCGTCGCGAACCTGAATCCTGCAGAATTGGATCGTTGTTGCCAAAGTGTCGCAAAATCCTACCAATTGTCCCTACCCATTGATGAATTGTATAGTCAATATCTGAGTGGCTACACGGAGTCAAATGATTTTGGCCGGCCACTTACGCGAAAGAATTTACAATCAGAAAATTTAGCTTTAAACAAGCGGGTTGAAACCAATAGCGACTATGCAGGCCGGTGGAATTTAACGGATGGCGATACGGGTGAAAGCGCCAAACCTGAAGATTTACTTGATGCCACTCAAGTAACGGTAGACCTTGGCCAACCGATATTGATCAATACTATCAAACTCTGGCACTACTGGGCCGATGGTCGAACTTATCATCATAACAAGGTTGCAGTTTCTTTAGAAAATAAGTTTGATGGCGAAGAGACTACTGTTTTTGACAGCCAATATGATGGTGAGTATGCAGAAAGCAGGGAAGGGAAAACGCTTGTTTTCAACCCCATCGAGACCCGTTATATTCGTTGTTGGGCCGATGGCAATTCGGTTAATCAGTGGACACATTTCGTTGAACTTCAGGCCTTTTTAATACCAAATCAGAATTTAGCTTTAAACAAGCAGGTTGAAACCAATAGCGACTATGTAGGCCGGTGGAATTTAACGGATGGCGATACGGGTGAAAGCGCCAAACCTGAAGATTTACTTGATGCCACTCAAGTAACGGTAGACCTTGGCCAACCGATGTTGATCAATACTATCAAACTCTGGCACTACTGGGCCGATGGTCGAACTTATCATCATAACAAGGTTGCAGTTTCTTTAGAAAATAAGTTTGATGGCGAAGAGATTACTGTTTTTGACAGCCAATATGATGGTGAGTATGCAGAAAGCAGGGAAGGGAAAACGCTTGTTTTCAACCCCATCGAGACCCGTTATATTCGTTGTTGGGCCGATGGCAATTCGGTTAATCAGTGGACACATTTCGTTGAACTTCAGGCCTTTTTAACGCTGAATGTACTTACTAATCAATTTTTTTCTTCTATCTCTTTCGCCGACTGCCAGACTTTTATTAGGCATGCCTATGAGATTTCTATTAAAACAAAAAATGAGTTGCCCTGGGAATTTACTTTTTGGCAAGATTTTACTGGTGACATAGAACAAATACCCTATGACAATAACCGTTCTCTTTATCGCTGTCCCAAATGCGATGAAGACCTACCAGACGAATCTGTTGAGCTAATGACTCAGTATGCTTTGAAGGAAGATATACAATTTTACATTTTGTGCAGGAAATGCGGTGGTGAATTCGATTAAATCAATAATGCTTCCTAATACATTTCTGTTTGCAAATATGGCTGATTTTGGGCTATAATTTTTTGGATCCAATGTGGGCCGCGCCAATGGATCCGATTAGGATAGCTCACTGAGGTTTGTGCTCCATGCTGTTTGACTTCGCCAATATATTTATTTTTTTAGTTGCTGGTATTGTTTTTATTTTACTCAATATTCTCATCTCCAGTGTTGCTCAGACCCGCCTCTTTACTCAGGAGAAGTCCATTGCTTATGAGTGTGGTGAAGAGCCTATCGGGGACACACGTATCAAGTTCAATACTCGTTTCTACGTCATTGCACTGATTTTTTTGATTTTTGATGTTGAAACTGTTTTTCTTTTCCCTTGGGCTGTAGTTTATCGCGAGATTGGAATGTTAGCTTTCGTTGAAATGTTAATTTTTATTCTCATCCTGTTGGTTGGCTTAGCCTATGTTTGGGCTAAGGGGGATCTGGAGTGGGTTCGAAAAATACAATCTGTTCCGAATGACAATAACGATCTTGAAAGTCGAAATGTATCATCTTCGGCTCTGGAGGTTCAGAGACAATCATGAAAGATGTATCTAATTTATCCAATGAAGATTTTGATAAAAATCTAATTGTCACCTCAATAGATGCCGTAGCTAACTGGGCAAGATCGTCAGCTTTATGGCCGATGACGTTTGGCCTTGCTTGCTGTGCCATTGAATTTATGGCAACGGCTGCGTCTAATTACGATCTAGATCGCTTTGGAGCTGGTGTGCCGAGAGCAACCCCTCGCCAGTCTGATTTGATTATCATATCAGGCACAGTAACGATGAAAATGGCAACTCGAGTGATTCGTTTATATGAACAGATGGCAGAGCCGAAATATGTAATTTCGATGGGTAGTTGTGCAACTAGTGGAGGTCCATATTGGCAGCACGGTTACCACGTTTTAAAAGGTGTAGACCGGGTTATTCCGGTTGATGTATACGTACCTGGCTGCCCGCCAAGGCCTGAAGCTGTTATAGAAGGACTACTAAAGTTACAGGAGAAGATTCGTCTTCAAACCACTGAAGGTCCTCCTACGATTCCGTTTTTACGTAAACTGCTCAGAAAAAAAAAACCCGCCTAGGTGAATGAAGTGACGACAAGCGAATTCTTAAAACGCTTACACGCTGAATTTGGCGACGATGGAATTGTTCTAGACGGTGCAGAAGAATTAGATAAATTTGTTATCGTACCATCGACCGAAGTAGTACCAATTTGTGAATTCCTTTATCACGAACCAGATCTCCTTTTTGATTCGTTATCTTGTTTAAGTGGCGTTGACCATTCGTCAGATAGTGACAGCATGGAAGTTGTATACCACCTTCGCTCGATGGTGCATATTCACCAAGTCATCATTAAAACGATTGTCCCCAAAGAATCCCCTCGTCTTTTTACCGTAGAGCATTTGTGGAAAGCTGCTAATTGGCATGAGCGAGAAATATATGACCTGTATGGTGTAGTATTTGATAACCACAGTGACCTAAGACGGATTTTATTACCGGATGACTGGCAAGGTCACCCTATGCGAAAAGATTATCAAGAACCTGATATGTATCGAGGAATGAAAGTTCCTTATTAGCACTCAACTACTTGAGGTATTGGTACGATGTTAGCCCAGAGCACAGCCCCAGAAGAAACTCGTTTTTTAGAATTGAAACCTTTTTCTGATGAAATGATCGTCAGCATGGGACCTCAACATCCTAGTACACACGGTGTATTGAAGCTAGAGCTGAGATTAGACGGGGAGATCGTTCGTGAAGCAATTCCCCATATCGGTTATCTCCACCGTTGCTTTGAAAAACATGCTGAAAACCTATCTTACGAGCAAATCGTACCATTTACTGATCGTTTAGACTATATTGCCTCTATGAATCAGAACTGGGGTTTCTGTTTGGCTGTAGAGGAAATGTTGACCACAGACCCAAGCAAATTTGAAAGTGTGCCCGAAAGAGCTGAGTATCTTCGTGTTTTAGCTGGTGAGTTAAATCGTATTGCCAGTCATCTTCTTGCTTTTGGTACTTACGGCATGGATATTGGTGCGTTCACACCCTTTCTCTACGCATTTAGAGACCGTGAGAAAATCCTTTTTCTTTTTGAAAAACTCTGTGGAGCAAGATTGACTTACAATTACATCCGGGTGGGTGGCGTATCTCGGGATTTGCCTCCTGATTTTTTGGATGATGTAAGCGACTTTTTAGACTATTTTGAACCCAAGATAGACGAATACAACGCTCTTTTGACTAATAACAAGATCTTCATTGAACGCACTGCTGGTGTAGCTGTAATGGATGAGGAAATGACCATTAATTACGGTGCTAGTGGACCTAACCTGAGAGGTGCTGGTCGAAAGTGGGATTTAAGAAAGGATGAACCTTACTCTATCTACGACCAGTTCGATTTTGAAATCCCTATTGGGGAAGAAATACCCAGTCGGGGGATTGTTCTAGGCGACTGTTGGAACCGTTACATGGTAAGAATGGACGAGATGAAAGAATCCGTCAAAATCCTACGTCAGCTGATCAATAAGGAATGGCCGGAAGGACCAATCATGGCTAGTATGAAGGCAATTCGTCCTCCGGAAGGTGAAATCTATTCGCGTAGTGAGACTCCTCGTGGAGAATTAGGATTCTATATTATCAGTGATGGAAGTGCAAAACCCGTTCGTGTCAAAGTTAAATCTCCCTGTTTCGCGGCTCTCAGTGCCTTGTCGGAATTGAGCCGGGGATTGATGTTGGCGGATATTATAGCGATTATCGGTAGTATTGACATCGTCATGGGTGAGGCAGATCGGTAATTTAATTTATGATCCAGCAACTAAATACACAAATGATTATTCTAGCAAACCTAATATCGACCGATTCAACCATAGCGACTGAGCCCGCCGGTGATAATTGGGCCGAATCCATTGCTAGTCAATTCCTGTGGTTCTTACCTGATTGGTTGGGGCCGATTTTAGTTATGATCGCTGTAGCTACAACATTCGTATCAATAGTTCCTCTCTTACCCTTAGTACTAGTTTTGATGGAAAGGAAAGTTTCAGCTTGGATTCAAGATCGAACGGGTCCCATGAGAACTGGACCTTGGGGCTTATTACAAACACTGGCTGACGGGGTTAAGCTGATTTTCAAAGAAGATTTAATCCCGCCACAGGCTGATAAACTTCTTTTTCGCTTCGCTCCCTACCTGATTTTCACCTGCTCGGTAGCCGTATTTGCAGCAATACCCTTCAGCCAGTCCATTCTCGTTAGTGATCTCAATATTGGCATTTTTTATATACTTTCTATTTCCTCAGTTATTGCAATTGGCGTCATTATGGCTGGCTGGGCATCAAACAGTAAATGGTCTTTGTTTGGTGCCATGCGCTCAGCTGCGCAAATGGTTAGTTATGAAATACCGATTGGCTTGTCCATCTTGACTGTAATAATGATGACACAAACGATGAGTATGGAAGGTATTGTTGCGGCTCAGGATGGTGTTTTTTCAGAAGGGAAAGCCATTGCCACTTTTTGGGGGGTAGAAATTAAAGGCTCCATTTTAGATTGGATGATCTTTCGTTCTCCCTTTACTTTTCTGGCTTTCTTTGTCTATTTTATATCGTCTATTGCTGAGGTTAATCGAACACCTTTCGACTTGCCAGAAGCTGAATCTGAACTAGTTGCCGGCTTTCATACTGAATACAGTGGTATGCGCTTCGCTGTTTTCTTTATCGCCGAGTACGCTAATGTGTTCGCCGTTTGTGCCATTGCATCTACGTTATTCTTAGGAGGCTGGCAGGGCATTCTTGACGAAGATCAATTTATCCCAGGTTTATTCATCCTGACTGGTAAATCGTTTCTGTTAGTCTTTGTAATGATGTGGGTTCGTTGGACGTTACCTCGTTTACGAGTAGACCAGTTAATGAACTTATGCTGGAAGTATCTTATTCCGATTTCGTTTTTTAACATTTTGGGAACCGGGATTTGGGGGTTGTTTTTCCGAGTCGACTCCACCCTCAGTATCGGGATTAGTTTCTTGATTATTAGCCTGTTTGTAATTTCACTGCTAGGAATTGTATTTAACAGCTTTGGAAAATTGACCCCTCATGATCAAACGGCTTTAGTTGGTAATATTGGCGCTACCAATCTACGGAGCCTGGAATCTTCTTGGAGGGATAGACATGACCACTAATCGAAACGAAGAGTTCGAGTATCTAAAAGCCAAACATCCGGACATGACGGATGAAGTAATCAATACTTTCCTTGATGATAAAACGCATGAGCACGTCCATGTCAAATCCTATGTGTTTGTTTTTCTAGCTCTTGGGGTTCTGACTGTTTTCACCGTGGGAGCCTCCTACTTGGAAGTTCCGTTCCCTGTGGCTATCTTCCTCGGTCTATTGATCGCCTCGGTCAAAGCTTCATTAGTAGCACTGGTTTTTATGCACCTCAATGATGAGCGTAAAATCATATATGGATTCTTAGGATTGACCGTTTTGTTTTTTACTGTGATGATATTTCTAACCTTGACCGGTGAAGCCGATACACTTGGTGAGCCTTCACTCGCAGTACAAGCAGCAAATGAAGAAGCTATCGCCAAAATAAAAAAATCTAGTTATCACGATACTGAAACTCACGATACTGAAACTCACGATACTGAAACTCACGATACTAATGTGTTCCAAGTTACAGCAACCCAAGGTACTGGTAATGGGATCGTTCGAGGGAAAGTGGTGTGGAACGGGCCAATACCAAAAATCAAAGATGTAGATATGGGATCGACTCCTGGTTGTATGGACATTCACGGTGGCAACCCGAAATCGGAAACTTTGGTTTTGGGTGACGATAATTCTATAGCGAACATTTTGGTGCGCGTGCGGAGAGGTTTACCTACTACAGCCAGCTACACAACACCATCTGACATAGCTGAAGTCGATCAGTATGGATGTGTCTATAAACCACACGTTCTGGCTATTCAAAAAGGTCAATCGATCAGTTATAAGAATTCGGATGTTGTACCTCATAACGTCCATACACTATCAGAAGCAAATCCAGCTTTTAACAAAGCGGTCAATGTTGGGGGAAAACCCATTGACCGCACTTATGATGCGGAAGAACTATTTTTTGTCAAATGTGACATTCACCCTTGGATGAAGTGCTGGGTACACGTTATTGAACATCCATTTTTTGCAGTAACCGAGAAAAATGGACAATTTGAAATAGCTGGCCTCCCTGACGGTCAGTTCGAGCTTGAGTTCTGGCATGAGAAAATGGGAACTCGGCATCAAATCGTAAGCATAGCTGATGGCCAGCTAACCGAGCTAGAGTATCGTTTTACGAAAGAGAATTAAATAGACCAATCAACTCAGAAGGTATTGCCATGTCCAAATACATGCTCAACATTTATAATGGTGTTTATTCTGTATTGCTCGGGATGATGATCACATTACGTCAGTTATTCAGACCTAATGTTACCCATCAATATCCCTACGAACGCGAATTTGAAGTCAATGATAATATTCGTGAAATTCCAGTTGGATACCGGGGGCAACTTCATAATCGAGTGGAAGATTGTATAGTTTGCAAAAAATGTGCTATATCTTGTCCAGTGGATTGTATTTATATTGATTCTCGAAAACCCGAGAAAGGAAAAGCTTGGGAAACAATGAATGTTATTCACTTAAAAGACCAAACCAGAATTGTTGGTATCTTGGACAAGAAACCGCCGAAAGAGATAACGGATGATATACAACTGACAGTCCAACATATAACCCCTGAAGGTACAACCTATCCAGATATTCCGGCTGGTGCGACCGTAAAAATCGGTGGGGAAAAAGTTGACAGGATCGTCGATCGAAAAAAAGTCGCATTATTTATGGACCGGTTTGATATTGATATGTCGCTTTGTCTTTTCTGTGGTCTATGTACAGAAGCTTGTCCGACCGAGTGTTTAACTATGAAGGACGGATTAGAAGGTATCGAATACTCAGAATTTGATAGGGACGACCTGATCTATAAGTTCGCAGATCAATCACTTTACAAGTAAGGTCAGTAGCAATAAAGGAAATTACGGCAAGACGATAGGGGATCCTTGAAGTATGAATTGGACACAAGCACTTTTTTGGTTTTTCTTTCTCATCACTATTGGCTCGGCCATTTGTGTTGTCACTGTTCGTAATTTAGTTCATGCTGCATTTTGGCTGATGATTACCCTTTTTTGTGTGGCAGCCCTTTATGTGTTTCTGAAGGCTGATTTTTTAGCTGCAACCCAAGTTGTTGTCTATGTAGGTGGTATATTAGTTTTGGTCTTGTTTGGTGTAATGATGACTAGTGGTAAGTTAGATATGAATCTGAGAATGGAGCGAGGGCAGCTCGTTCTTGGTGGTATTGTATCGGCAGGAATTTTTGCGATTCTTCTACTGGTTGTCAATCAGACTGAATGGGAAATTAGTCAAACACCGTTTGATTCTGGAGAAGGAACCACAAGGCTTATTGGAGAAGCAATAATGGGGGATTTTCTGCTTCCCTTTGAAACTGCTTCCATCATTCTATTGATTGCACTGATTGGAGCAGTTCTAATTACACGTAAGGAAATCAAAGAATAAGCATGCAACTTCAACACTACTTATACATCTCTATTGTTTTGTTTTCTCTTGGTGTTTTTGCTGTTCTAACTCGTCGAAATGCAATCAGTATCTTGATGGGAGTTGAATTAATTTTGAATTCTTGCAACCTAAACTTTGTAGCGTTCTCTCACTTTATTACGACTGATATTACAGGGCACATGGTAGCTTTGTTCGGTATTGTACTAGCCGCTGCAGAAGCAGCAGTTTTCCTGTCGATCATTCTGTCTATTTATTACGAATTCCAGTCGATCAACCCTTCCGATACAGATACTCTAAAAGGCTGATCTTCTTCGCATAACTAACGGGGTTTCCCTAATATGTCGATTCTTTCGCTAATTTTCACTATACTCCTTTGTCCGTTAGCTGCATTTGCGATATTTGGCGTTTTGGGTCTTATGGGGAGACGTTCTCCTTCACAAGACTTAATCTCTACGGCTGCTATGCTAATAGCCTTTGTATGTTCACTGCTACTATTTGGTCAAGTTTTAACTAATCCTGACTTGCAAAAGCCTGGTGGTCAAATTGATTCTATGGTAATCGATTGGATAACTATCGGTAGCCTCAAGTTTAAGATGGGTTTCATGCTTGATAGTGTAACTGCTGTCATGCTGATAGTGGTTACTTTAGTCAGTTGTCTTGTACATATTTTCTCAAGACAATATATGCACGGCGATCCTCGGTATCCCCGCTTTTTTGCCTTTTTATCTTTGTTTTCCTTTTCGATGCTTCTCCTGATCGTTTCGGATAATTTACTAGGAATCTATATTGGTTGGGAACTTGTGGGCCTTTGTTCTTACTTACTAATCGGATTCTGGTTCGAGAAAGATTCTGCCGCTGACGCCTGTAAGAAGGCATTTCTGACCACACGAGTTGGAGATGTTGGTATGTTTATCGGTATGATGATGCTTTTCGCCAAATTCAAAACACTTTCTCTGTTTGGCGAACAAGGAATATTTGAAGCAGTATCACACCTTGGTTCCGGCGATATGTTGTGGTTATCAGTGGCTGGCATCTTAATTTTCTGCGGACCGATTGGCAAATCAGCTCAATTCCCACTTCATACTTGGTTACCAGACGCAATGGAAGGTCCAACGCCTGTTAGTGCTCTAATCCATGCAGCTACAATGGTCGCGGCCGGCGTATATTTAACAGCTCGTATGTTCCCGATACTAACACCAGAATCTTCGCTCTTTATTGCTTATATCGGTGGGATTACGGCCATCTTTGCAGCTTCTATTGCCATTGTTCGTTGGGATATAAAGCGTGTTTTGGCATATTCGACGATTAGCCAATTAGGTTATATGATGCTAGCAATTGGGGCAGGTAACTACATGGCAGGTTTGTTCCATCTAACCACTCATGCTTTCTTTAAGGCTCTTCTATTTCTTGGATCCGGCAGTGTAATTCATGCTTTGCATGTTCATCATAACGATGATGACGAGCATGCTCATGATGAACACCACCACCATGAGCCGGTAGAACGAGATGGAATTCCACCCGAACAGGACATGAGAAATATGGGTGGGCTCAGACACAAAATGCCAACCACTTTTTGGACGATGTTAATTGCCACTTTGTCCATTTCTGGTGTGCCTTTTATAACTTCTGGCTTTTACAGTAAAGATGCAGTTTTGGGTGGAGTTCTAGGTAAAGCTATGGAAGCTGGCCAGTACACAATTCACTATTATATCCTGTTTGGTATCGCACTTTTTGCAGCCATGATCACGGCTTTCTACATGTTTCGGCTTGTTTTTCTCACTTTCTTTGGCCAACCAAAAAGTCAGGAAATGTATGATCATGCTCATGAGTCTCCAAGTCAAATGGTTATTCCTTTAGTGATCTTAATGGTATTATCATTCCCGGTCGTGCACGCTCATCTACCGTTCAATATTAGTTTTAGTTGGAGTTTTGACAAGTTAGTACAAACACCACACCAATATCATAATGGTGCCACTGACGGGCATAATGGACATAGTAGGGCCGACGAAAAATTAACAGAATTGTATGCGGCAGCCGGAAAATCTGATTATGGATCAGATAGTAAATATCATGATCCACATCACGATGTTCATCACAAAGCTCACAACATTGCTATGATCTGTTCAATTATTGTGGCTGGATTGGGCATCTTAATTTCATGGTTAATTTATGGACGCCAATCGATTGATGAAGATCCTGTTGAGAAAGCTCTTGGTCCATTTCATGCCGTCCTTTGGAATAAATATTACGTTGATGAATTGTATAATGGGGTGGTGGTAAAGCGGGTTACATTGGGCTTAGCTAATGTTTTCGGTAAGATCGACATCAATGTTGTTGATGGTATAGTTAATGCTGTAGCGTGGATTACTCGCGTTCTTATCGCGGGTGTTGTTGGTCTGTTTGATATGATTGTTATTGATGGAATTGTAGTAACTGTAGTTGGCAAGGGTATTCGATCCATTGGAAACCAGGTTCGTCGTATCCAAACCGGTACAGTCCAGAATTATCTTGCCTTTGTTCTAGGTGGTGTGATTCTTTTGATACTGTTGTTCTATCTTCTTCCCTCGCTAATAATGTTGTAAAGTGTGCAGTTTATTAGGATTACTACTAAATGAAAGAGTTGAGTGATTTATGCTACTAACATGGATGATTTTTATACCTCTTATTGGTATGGTCTTGGTCTTACTTCTACCTCGTGATCAAGATAACGCCGCTAGATGGTTGACTTTTGCTATAACATTGCTTCCATTGTTGATCGCGGTTTTTCTGTTTACAAATTATGATAATTCGGAAGCTGGTATTCAACATGAATTAACAATTCCCTGGATTGAAAGTTTTGGCATTAGCTATCACATTGGCCTTGATGGGTTGAGTGTGACTTTAGTGTTATTAACAGCTTTGCTTGGACCTATCTGCGTAGGAGCTTCATGGAAAATTAACAAAGGAGTTAAAGCTTACATGGCTTTATTTCTCCTGCTTGAGACCGGTATGATCGGATTTTTCTGTGCTCTAGACCTATTTCTATTCTATGTTTTCTTTGAACTTACGCTATTACCGATGTACTTCCTAGTAGGCATTTGGGGTGGAGAACGTCGTGAGTATGCGGCGATCAAATTCTTTCTCTACACACTATTCGGAAGTGTTCTAATGCTCGTAGCGATGATTGCTGTTTATCTGAAGAGTGGCGAAGCTGGAGTTAGAACTTTCGATATTATTGAGCTAACACAGTTGGCCCAGACTGCTGGTCACCCCTTGGCTGATCCAGATTTTCAAAAGATTGTCTTTTTGGGCTTCTTTGTTGGTTTTGCTGTCAAGGTACCCATTTTCCCTTTTCATACTTGGTTACCAGATGCTCACGTCCAAGCGCCAACTGCTATAAGTGTTATTCTCGCTGGCATTTTGCTGAAGATGGGTACATATGGTTTAGTAAGAATTAACGTAACCATGCTGCCAGAAGGTATGGCAGCTTCAGCCGGTTGGTTAGCGATACTGGCAGTTGTCAATATCATTTATGGTTCACTGTGTGCTCTTTTCCAGACTGACTTCAAAAAAATGGTTGCCTATTCGTCTATTGGTCATATGGGATTTGTGATACTGGGTATTGCCGCTTTAAACAAACCAGGTATAACCGGTGCGATTCTACAAATGTTCAACCACGGAGTCATAAGTGGTATGTTGTTTCTGTTGGTTGGTGTGATTTATGATCGAGCTCACCATCGGGATATAAACGGTTTTGGTGGACTTGGTGCAAAAATGCCTGTCTATACTGGCATTACAACATTAGCTTTTATGGCTTCTTTGGGATTACCCGGTTTGAGCGGATTTGTTGGTGAAGCCTTATCTTTACTGGGAGCTTTTGATGGAGCCTTTGATAATGCTAAGTTTCTAACGATTCTTTCAACTATCGGTATTGTGATCGGTGCCGCTTATTTCCTATGGACATTACAGCGCATTTTCCTTGGGCAACTTAACCCCAAATATGAGGAAATTGAAGAAATCAACGCCCGGGAAATTGCCACGCTCCTTCCTCTTGGTGTCTTAACTATTCTTCTTGGTGTTTGGCCACACTTCATTATCGACATGTTTGACCAAAATGTCGATGCAATAGTCAAGGCTGTGAACGCAAGTAGCAAGGCTGTTGGCATTCTACCGTAAGTCATTAGTGATTGAGGACTCTATATCGTGAATAGTATTGATAGTCTCCAGTACTTTGTTCCTGAATTGATTATTATCGGAACGGCTTTGCTTGCTATTATTTATGATTTGACACCTGATAGCAAACACAATAATGGAACGGCGTATATCGCTTTAGGTGGAATTGCTCTGACACTCATTGCCATTTTTTCTGCAGGCTTACCATCTGAGTTTTTGTTTGATGGCATGATTAAGATAGATGGTTTTTCCATCTATTTTAAGGTGATTGTTTTGGTCACAACGGCTGCGACAATCATTTTCTCGATGCAATCTGACGAACTAGATCCTAATACAAAAGGGGAATATTACTCAATTCTAATAGCTGTTAATTTGGGGATGTTTTTAATGGCGTCTTCGACTAACCTATTGATTGCCTACCTAGCTTTGGAAACTGTATCGATAGCTTCATATATTCTAGCAGGTTTTCTTACGCATAATCGCCGATCGAGCGAGGCCGCCTTTAAATACATTATTTACGGCGCAGTTGCTTCTGGTACAATGCTATTTGGTTTATCACTCATTTTCGGTTTAACTGGTACAGCTAGTATTCCAGAAATCGGTACTCGGCTGGCTGAAGTTATTGCTGAGCCCAACTCACGGCTGGCTGTCACTGTTGCAACAGTGTTTGTCATGACTGGTCTTGGTTATAAAATTGCATCAGTACCTTTCCATATGTGGGGGCCTGATGTCTACGAAGGAGCGCCAATTCCGGTAACAGCTTTCCTTTCTGTTGCCTCTAAAGCAGCTGGTTTCGCTTTGCTGATTCGAATTTTTTATCTTGGGTTTGGGCAAATTACGGATCTTAGCACTACTAACTGGACTATATTGTTAGCAGTTGTATCAGCCTTAACCATGACTTTCGGCAATTTGGCAGCCTTACCCCAAAATAACGTCAAGCGTTTGTTGGCTTATTCGAGTATTGCTCATGGTGGATATTTGTTGATGGGTGCAGTACTATTGAATGATACTGGTATCAAAGCTATTCTGTTTTACTTAACTATTTATCTTTTTATGAATTTAGGTGCTTTCTTTGTAGTTATTCTAGTTTCCAATCGATTAGGTGGTGAAATGATAGAAAACTACCGTAACCTCATTTCCCGGGCACCACTACTGGCTGTTTCTATGGCTCTGTTTCTCTTTTCATTGACCGGGCTACCACCTTTGGCAGGATTTAGTGGGAAATGGCTTTTGTTCACAGCCGCTTTGGAAGGAGGCCTTTATTGGCTAGTTGTTGTTGCTGCTTTGAATAGTGCCGTTTCGCTCTATTACTATATACGTATTGTAAGAGCAATGTTCTTCGAAAAGTCAGATGAAGAGACGCCGCTGACTTTCACATTCGGCAACCAATTACTTCTACTCTTCTTTGCAGTTCCGACCGTTCTGCTATTTGTATTCTGGGAACCTTCTTATCAGGTAATAGAGACTGTAATTAAGGGGTTTACCCCCGATCCTGTGAGCAAGATAACTGCTACTATTTCTCAGTAAACTCCCAAATTTCATCCTTAGGTTCTTGTAATTCAATAAAGACTATCTACACACTTGGGTCTCACAAGTAATGATGTTTTGTCAACCTTGCTTGTCGGCGGCAATCTTGTTAACGTGCTCCAAAACAACTTGGCGTGGGCATAGTTTCACAAAGAGCCATGTTCCGGGGGCAGAAATCAGGAAAAGACCGATTAGTAAATCATCGAACCTTGTTAAAAAATGAAAATCAGGAAGGAAGTCGATTGGAAGAATGAAGTAAGCAATAGCAAAAGCAAAAGCTACGACTTCAGCTAACACCCAAACGGCCTTGGTATGGATAGGCACCCGAGCATCTTTGAACAGTCGCCAAGCCAACTTAACAAAATTAGGTATGTTAAGTAGAAAACGAAAAATACGCAAGTTCCTACTTGGACGAAAGTTGAAAAATGAGTGATTCATTTAAGGTTTACCCTATTCTACTTTAAATTATAACTACTGGTTTTCTATATTTCAAATCCTGTGAATGTTCGTAAAGCTGCTCTTGACTGTTTAAACAAACTTCAGCACCCTAACAGTCGTATTTCCAGTGTTATCCGAAATATTGAGACTCGGGTTCGGCCTGTTGACCTTAATCTTCTACATCAGTTAGTTTACGGCACAATTCGTTGGCAAGGGCAACTAGATTGGGTGCTTAATCCGTTTATACCTAATCGTTTTCGTTTAGCCCCTCATTTACGGAACATCCTACGACTTGGTGCGTACCAACTCTTACATCTCAACCGAATTCCGATTCATGCTATTATTTACGAAACAGTTGAGTTAGCTAAACCCAAAATCAAAACGTCTCGTTTTGTTAATGCTGTTTTACGAAACCTTTCTCGAAATAGAAATGATTTTCCATTTCCTGATCAGGTAAATGAACCGATAGAATGGCTTAGTTTATCCCAGTCTTATCCTAAATGGCTAGTGGAACGTTGGGCCGCGGAATTCGGTTTAGAATGGGCAAAAGATTTTTGTCAGGCTAGTAATAGCTTAGCTCCCTTAACTGTACGGACTAATACCTTAAAAATCGATAGATGTAATCTGGTTGAAAAATTTCTTAAAGGTGGTATAGACGCACGTAAAACATCAACAAGTCCAGAAGGTATACAATTACTAGGTATTAGCAACCTTGTACAATCTAATATTTACGCTGAGGGATTATGTCAGGTTCAAGATGAAGCCGCCCAGATAATTGCTCATCTGGCTGGTATCACAAAGGGGTCTTCTCAGTTGGTTGTTGACGTTTGTGCTGCACCTGGTGGAAAAACTACCCATTTAGCTCAGTTAATGGGAGATGATGGCTATGTTGTAGCTATGGATATAACAGATCAAAAGATAAAACTCGTTGAGCAAAATTGTCAGCGCTTAGGCATCACAAATGTCGAAACTATAGTGGCATCTGCTTTAGACCCTGTGATTCAACCACTCTCGAAAGCTAACATTGTTCTTGTTGATGTTCCTTGTTCAGGGTTTGGTACTTTACGTCGTCATCCTGATATTCGTTGGAAAAAGAATCGTAGCCAGATCAGTGATTTAGCAGATTTACAATTCCAAATATTGTCTAATGTTGCAGATCAAATCCGTGCAGGCACTATTATCATTTACAGTACGTGCACAACCGAAATCGAAGAAAACCAGCAAGTGATTCTGCGATTTAAAAAACAGTATCCAAACTTTTCTGTTGAAGCAATTAACAGTTATTTGCCAAACAAAAATCCAACAATGCAAACAAGTGAAGGATATTGGCAAACATTTCCACATCTGCATGATATGGATGGCAGCTTTGCTGTCCGACTCAGAAAAGTATAAATTTAATCTAAACTAAAGGAGTTAATACTATGAAATTTGGTATGAATTTATTGCTTTGGAGTGGCAATATCGGGGAGGAACACTATCCTATTCTCGAAAATTTGAAAGCTATGGGTTACGATGGTGTAGAAGTTCCTTTGTTTGAGTACGATGTTGATCATTGTGCAAAATTAGGTAAACAGCTGGACGAACTTGGCCTTGAACGAACTGCGGTGACCGTTCGTAATGCGGAAGATAACCCCATTAGTCCTTCTGCCCCCATTCGAGCTAATGGAGTTGCATTAAATAAACAAGCACTGGACTGTTGCCAAGCCCTGGGAGCAACTTTTCTTTGTGGTCCTTACCATTCAGCACTGGGTGAATTCAGTGGTACAGGTCCAACTGACGAAGAAAAAGCCTGGGGAATTGAGAGTATGCAATTGGTAGCTGAGCATGCTCAGGTTTGTGGCGTAACCCTAGCCGTTGAATACCTTAACCGATTTGAATGTTATTTTCTGACCTCAGCCGTTGATGCTGCCAACTTCATCGATGCTGTCAATCACCCTAATTGTCGTATGATGTATGATACTTTTCATGCTAATATCGAAGAAAAGAGTGTCGCTGAAGCTATCCGTGCTTGCCAACAACAAACAGTACACGTCCACATCTCGGAAAATGACCGAAGTACGCCTGGAAATGGATTAGTTCGATGGGATGAAACCTTTAACACTTTGAAAGAAACTGGCTACGATGGTTGGATGGTTGTTGAAGCTTTTGGTCTCGCACTACCAGAACTAGTCGCAGCTACCAAAATCTGGCGACGTATGTACGAAAGCGAGGAACAATTGGCCAAAGATGCTCTCAAGTTTATGAAATCTGAATGGGCAAAACGAGGATAGATAAACGTAAAGTAAAGAAGGAAGCGAGAAACCAAGTTCGTATTAAAATCAGCGAACGTGGTTTTTTACTCTATCTATAGTATAGGCAATACAGATAATTACAATCGGAATTTAAACACTGTATTTATGGTTCTTATCGGGACATATTAGACCATTTTGAATTACTGATGCCCTTTCCAGAGAATACAAAAAAGGCCGTAACAAAATGTTACGGCCTTTTTATTAAACCTGATTTAAAAGAATATTAGTTAATATTAGCTGACTTGACTCTGGACCAAGTCGTGGTCATTTTATGCTTGGCATCTACGTTAAAAGTGCCATTTGCTTGTAACCAATTGACCATGAATTCACCCACACCAATACCGCGGATATCCGGCTTATCGGGCCATTTTGGCTTGGCGGCTTGCCACATGGCAGCAATCATTCCATTACCATCTTTACCGGCTTTTTTCATAATTGCAACAGCTGGATCAGCATCATCGCCATCTTCACCAAACAGAACTAAGTCCCAATCCGAACCTTTGAATTGCTCAACATGCCATGGCCGATCTGACTTAAATGCCTTCATTGAGGGAATATATTTTTTCCCATTAGCATTCGGCTTGATATTACCTGAGCGGGAACCAAAGCTGAGACCTTTAATGTCAAATATGTTAGCGGCACCGTCCGGTCCATTATTAGGGCTACGAACTCCCCCCTCATAACTCATATAATAAATCCAGTCAGCTACGTTGATATGAACGTTTCCAGCTTCAATGAATTTCTCAATATTAGAGCCATCGGGTTTTTTGTTTGGGAATGGGTAGAAAGCACTGGGACAAGTTCCACTATCAGTAATAACTACGTCTTGTTGACCATTGTCAGTGTGTTCTATAAGCCACTTGGCCAATGGGGATCCGTCGCCTTCTTCATCTCCGTCACCAAAGTTTTCGATACTATTAAACATTGCTTTAACACCCTGGAAAGTATCGATTGCTTTCACGTTAGCCGCCACGGCACCACCCGCAATCCAACCAGGGTTAGTAGGCCCCGAATAATGAGCGAGATCATTAGCCAATGACAAAACTGGCAGTGCTAACAAACATAACAGGGACAATAATACTAATTTTCTCATATCTTGTTTTTTTACACTCCTTTTTCTATCTCGAGTTTACATCCTACTCTTACAAACAACTTTCTGCTTTTTTAATTCTACTTTGAAAAGAACCAAAACATGCAGCAGGTAGGAGCTATCTATACTTGAATATTCTATAGCCATTCGTCAACTGCATTGCACTTGACGAAATAATTGTACTATAACACTAATTGTACTATAACACCAAGCGACGCGATTGTATCACAACAGATAAAATTTAGCAACAACCAAGAAACAACAAACTGACACGGTTTTTTGCTCTTTCCCTTTCTATCCGGATTATACAATTATTGAAAAATATTTTATCGATTTGCTTGCTTTAACTCAGCCCAGGCAGTAGTCTGTTTCGATTTGGCTGATACAGCCAAATTAACTTCATTAGGCGAATCGAACAGACGCATATTATCAATTTGGTAGTGATGTAAGTTGTTAGTATGAAAGCCAATAACCCCCTTGGGATGAAGGCTTTTGGTATCTGTCCATTCCATTACTTTGGTTGACGGTAAATCTTCTTTTTTCTTGATATAGAGGGTAAATTTATTCCCTTTACCTTGCAATGATAGCGTGTACCACTGCTTAGAGATAACTTCGATCGGGAATTCCTTTCGTAATTCGCGATATTCCTTCCAAGTCCCACGGTCTTCTCCATCACGGACATACCAACGAACATGGTTGGGTTTTCCCACTCCATCTGCGGGGGTGACAATAAGCTGATAGAATTTATATTTTTTGTCCCCATTTGCGCGAAATAATAGGTCCATTCCACTTCCAGCATCAAAATCGTCTTGAAATAATTTGAAATCAAATTGCAGACCAAAGTTTTCGACTTCAATCACACCATACCCAAAGTCACAGGGGCAATTACCATCGTCTCCCGGCTGGTTAATTTCTAGTACCCCATTTTTAGTTTTCCAAGTTTCCTTTTGCCCAATCCAAAATTTCTTTTTCAGTTTTCCATCAAAATCATCGAACATCAGTAATTTTCCATAACTGACCGGAACGATCAAGCTAGCCAGAAGGCTAAAAACAAATAGCTTTCGAATCATCAAATCTCTCCCTAGGATATGTTATTTGAATA
>JACLAC010024591.1_pt1 | contig 49786 bp, 47 predicted proteins | sample 8027881 | NCBI WGS metagenome assembly JACLAC01 (sample SAMN15725517, study PRJNA655200) | protist metagenome | isolation source: fluorescence activated cell sorting (FACS) single amplified genomes of... | place: Spain: Blaines Bay Microbial Observatory, Mediterranean Sea | collected 2016-01-19 | reverse complement strand
GCATCGATCCCTCAAATTCTCAAGTTGGGTGGCTTGGAACACTTCCTCACACAAAAAATGAGCTGGAGCCAGTTCAATCGTTTCCCCTACTCAACCTTCCGATGGCGTGGAATTGATGGAACAGAAGTACTCACTCATTTTCCACCTGAAGACACCTACAACAGCCAGCTTCAACCTTACGATCTACAAAAAACTGAGCGGAATTTTGTCGAGAAAGGTGTACTTGACGAAATGATGTGCCTCTTCGGAGTAGGGGATGGAGGGGGTGGCCCGACTGCAGAAATGATTGAACGCGGTCTAAGACAAAAAAATCTGGAAGGAGTGCCCAAGGTCAGTTTTGGACGAGCGGATCAATTCTTTAAGCGAATTTCTGAAAAAGTAGAAGAACTTCCTGTTTGGAGCGGAGAGCTCTATCTGGAATTACATCGTGGCACCCTGACAACGCAAGCGAGAACCAAGCACAATAACCGAATGCTCGAGCAAAGTCTCAGAGCTACGGAATATCTCCTATCCTTGGGTTCACTCAAAGACTACCCTCAGCAGGAATTGGACAAGATTTGGAAAACTCTGCTGATCAATCAGTTTCACGACATCCTTCCGGGCTCCAGTATCCATTGGGTCTATGAGGTAACAGAACAAGAGCATCAAGATGCTTTAGAAACCTGTGATCGTTTGAGAAGTGAATCTGCAAAACAATTATTAGATCAAGACAAGGACGCAATCACCCTGATCAACACATTAAATGTAGCCTATGAGCGCCAGATCGAATTGCCTGCGGATTGGAAAGGAGGACTCCAGGATGAGCATGGTAATGACCTTCCCGTTCAGCAGGATACGGATGGCAAGTCTACAGCACTGGTGAGGCTTGCGCCTCAGGAAATTAAGACTCTCCGATCAAGCAATGCAGCCCAGCAAGCAAAGAAAGTCGATTCATTGATTCTTGAAAACCAGTTGGTACGTTACGAGTTCAATCAGCACGCACAACTGGTTGCTGCGCGCGACTTGGAGACCGGTGAATCCATTTTAGCAGATGGAGCAGTTGGAAATGTGCTGACCCTGTATGAAGACCGGCCCCACAACTGGGATGCTTGGGAAATTGATATTTCCTATGAAGATATGGCTGTGGAGACAGCTGAAGGTGAAACTTGGCAATCTCTTGGAGCCGGTCCAGTTAGCCAATCTCTGCGCTTCCAACTAAAAATTGGCAATTCAAGGATTGACCAAAAGGTCAGCTTGCGGACCAATTCAAAAGCATTGGAATTTGACACAAATGTTGACTGGCAGGAGTGTCATCGTATGCTTCGGACTTCTTTTCCTGTGAATGTGCAGACAGATTCCGCAACCTGCGATATACAATATGGACATGTTCAGCGTCCCACCCATCGCAATACGACATGGGACATGGCCCGTTTTGAGGTGGCTGCTCAGAAATATGTTGATTTGTCAGACCAGCAGAAGGGTGTAGCCCTACTCAACGACTGTAAGTATGGACACAAACTTCATGAAAACATCCTTGACCTACATCTTCTGAGGGCCCCAACACACCCTGACCCTGACGCAGATCTGGGGACACATCAGTTCTGTTATGCATTCTATCCACACAACAATCCCTTCCAGCAATCGGATGTGATTGAGCAAGCTCAACAACTCAATCAGGCTCCTCTGTCACTGCAAGGCAAACCAATTACTCCTATTGGGCCACCAGTGATAGTGGAAAGCGCAGATGTTGGGCTAGAGGTGCTCAAGAAAGCAGAAAAAGAAGACTGTCTCGTTCTGCGTGTTGTGGAGCGAAAAGGTAGGAAAAGTGAGGCAACCCTTCGCTTGATTGACCCCAATCTAACGATCCAAGCTACTGACTTGATGGAGTGGAATGACTCTGGTGAAGCTGTTGGAGGAGAATTGAAGTTGACCCTCAAGCCCTTTGAGATTAGGACCTTCAAGCTCTCACATGCCACTTAACCTCTTTTGAAAAAGGATGCCTATGAAATGAAATTGATCGTAAAATTCTTAGCTTAATAGTTTGAAATCATATTTAGAGGTCAACATGTTTAAGAAACTCGCTTTGATCTTGATGAGCGTGACTGCGCTCACGGTATCTGGTGTTCAAGCCGGTGGTCACAGTAAGGATCGCGACAAGACAGTAATTTTTGATATTGATGGCGGAAAGATCGCTCAGCCTTACAACTTCAACTACATGGTACCTGGGACAAACAGGAATCAAGGGATTCATCAGGCAGTCTGGGAGCCATTGTTCATTCTAAACTATGAAACTGGTGAAATAGATTCTTGGCTTGGAGATAGTTTTGTCCCAAACAAATCATTAGATGTTTGGACACTTAATTTGAAAAAAGGAATTAAGTGGCATGATGGAGAAGATTTGGATGCAGACGATGTGGTTTTCTCGATTCAAATGTTGATGAATGACAAGACTGGTTCACTGAACTACGCAGCATCAATGCAGCAATGGATCAAGGAAATCAAGAAGCAAGACAAGCATACTGTTGTCTTTACTCTTACAGAGCCGAACGCCCGCTTCCAATTAGACTATTTCTCAGTAAAAATTTGGGGTGGTGTAGTGATCATGCCTGAGCATGTATGGCAAGGACAAGATCCGTACACCTTTAAGTTCTACGACAAAGAGAAGGGCTGGCCTCTCGGTTCGGGTGCTTACAAGCTTGTGAGTGCTTCAGAAACAGAGTTCATTTATGACCGTGACGATAACTGGTGGGGCGCCAGCCAAGGCATGAGTCTACCAGCTCCAGAAAGGTTGATCTGGGCTGTGACCTCGACCGAAGAAAATCGTTCTATGCTGGCAGCTAGGGGTGAACTGGACAGCGTAATGGATGTGACTCTAGGGGCCTTCGAGGCAATGCAGGCCCGCAACCCAAACATGCAAGCATGGTTTGATGATCTGCCTTACAGCTGGTTGGACCCATGTGCACGTCAGCTCTCCATCAATACTCAAGCAGAGCCTTGGGATGATCCTGCGATGCGATGGGCATTAAATTACGCAATTGATCGGGAAGAAGTTGTCCGAGTTGCTTATGAAGGCACTACGATTCCCTCAATGAGTTTGTTTGTCCATTATGGCGGGTTATTTCCTTACATCGATGCTGTTGTATCAGCAGGTATGGGAATGGACCTAAATGCTAATCCTCATATCGCTCAAAAGATCATTGAGTCCAAAGGATGGAAGAAGGGCTCTGATGGCTTCTATCAAAAGGATGGTAAGACTCTTGAGTTTGTCATTAAAACGCATGAGGGCTATATCGAAAAGCGCCGTATTGCCGATGTAGTTGTCGAGCAATTCCTTGATGCTGGCATCAAGGCGGAGCACCGGCCAATCGCAGGGGCTACATGGAATGACAATAGAGCAGTTGGAGACTTCATGGGCTCTATGGATTGGCATTCCTGTGGCTCAATTAACGAGCCCTACGCTTCCTTGAATCGTTTTACTGCCAAATATCTACGTCCACTTGGAACCCCTTCTCCGGGTCATAACAATTATGTGAGATGGGACACAGAAAACAGCAAAAAGTTTTCTGAAATTGTCAACAAGATGGGTGCAATGCCGCTAAATGCTCCCGGCATGGTCGATATGGTATTGGAGGCCTACAAGTTGTGGTACGAGGAACTGCCATTCATTCCAATCACACAAGCTCGTAAGCTGATTCCATTCGACACCACCTACTGGACCGGATGGCCAACTGCAACCAATAACTACAACCACCCTGCAACTTGGTGGCAGAGCACGCATCAGATTATTCATAATCTGAAGCCTGCCAACTAATTCTTTAACTTAAGCCGGGTTATTGCTAACCCGGCTTCTTTAGTAGAAAAATATGGGCGGATTAACTCTTCAATATGTCATACGCAGATTTGGCATTTTCTTGATGACAATTTGGCTAGCATCAAGCGTTATTTTTGTCATTCCCCGGCTAGCACCCGGAGACCCGATTCAGTCAATGATATCAAGAATGAGCCAAAGTGCTGGGTACGTCGAAAATTCGGAAAAAATTATTGAAGGTTGGAGAGAACGCTTTGGTTTAAACGATCCCTTGCACGTTCAGTATTTCAGGTATCTAAAGAATTTAGTTTCTTTAGACTTAGGTGTTTCTCTTGCGATGTTCCCAACTTCTGTAAAGGAGATCGTGGGACGAGCTCTCCCATGGTCCATAGGTTTGATGTCAATTTCTCTGGTTTTCTACTTCTTCATAGGAAATCTCTTTGGTGCACTGTTATCTTGGAAAAAGACGCCGGCGTTTGCAAAGGTAGCTATATCAGCATCAATGATATTCACCTCAATCCCTGGGATTCTTTGTGCACTAATCTTAATTTATGTATTTGCCTTTAACTTCGATATATTTCCTTTTACTGGATCTTATGCCAGAGGGCTTCAGCCTGCATTTAATTGGGAATTTATCAGTAGCGTAATTTACCACGGTACTCTCCCGGCACTTTCAGTAGTTTTGGTAACTTTTGGATTCTGGACAATCGGCATGCGGGGCATGATGGTAACCGTTGAGGGAGAAGACTATATGACTTTCGGACAAGCCAAGGGGCTTAAGCCATTCTACCTTCTTTATCGCTACCAAGTAAGAAACGCAATATTGCCTCAAATTACCGCCTTGGCCTTTACAATTGGCTCTATTGTGGCTGGACAGATCCTTGTAGAAGCAGCTTTTGCCTATCGGGGTATGGGTGGTGTAATTGTCGCTGCCATCAAGGATATTGATTATACCGTTATCACAGGCACATCATTTATTCTTATTCTTATCACAGCTACTTCAGTTCTGATTTTAGACCTGATTTATCCATTGATTGATCCAAGAATCACCTTTCAGAAGAACTGATTCATGCTGAAACGCAAAAGCATCAGTAATCCCTGGCTTAACACTCCTCTCATTTGTGGAGTTTTTGTCATTGGAATAATCTTAATATTGACATTGGTTGGCCATATTTTCTGGGATACAGAAATGGCAGCTACTCGCAGCACGCCATTAAACCTTCCCCCATATGGCTTTGAAAACATGCGCAAGCAACCTGGTGTGATTGAACACCCGCTGGGTACAACTAATGCTGGCCGAGATATGCTTGCAGTATTGTTAGTTGGTACTCCAGCAACAATGAGCATAGGGTTTATTGCAGCCGGAATTGGGATGTTGATTGGTATTATTTTAGGCTTTTCAGCAGGCTTTTACGGTGGTTGGTGGGATGATTTAGTTCGTCTGCTAGCTGATACTACAACTACTATCCCAGCGTTGGCTGTTTTGATTGTTATTCAATCCCTCTTTAGAGTTGAAGTGCATACAATGGCTGCGATGATTGCTATATTCTTTTGGCCTGGCCCCACAAGATATATTAGAGCTCAGGTTCTGACGATGCGAGAAAGTGGGTATGTAAAGATGGCCAAACTGTCCGGGGCGCCCGAACGAGACATAATGTTCAAGGAAATGCTGCCAAATTTGATCCCTTACCTGGCGGCAAGTTTCATTGGGAATACATCTGGTGCAATTCTGACAGCAATCGGTCTTGAGGTTCTTGGACTTGGACCAACGCGCATGCCAACTCTAGGGGTAACAATTTTCTTTTCCCTTGAAGCAGCAGCGATACTTCGTGATATGTGGTGGTGGTGGGGACTTCCCACCTTAATCCTGATACTCATCTTCATGGGGCTACTGATGGTCAATGTTGGTCTAGATGAAGTGTCAAACCCCCGTCTACGCAAGGCATCATAAATGTCCAAATTTTCTGAAAAAACTCTCCAGGTAAAAGATCTTAAGGTCTACTACGATACGCCAACCGGAGACATCAAAGCCGTTGATGGTGTCAGCTTTGATGTCTACAAGGGTGAATGCCTGGGAGTTGTTGGAGAATCTGGATGTGGTAAGTCAACAGCAGCTTACGGAATTTTACGCTTGGTCCAACATCCTGGCAAGGTGGTTGGGGGTAATGTGGAGGTTGATGGTTTGAGTGTAAGTAAGCTGAGCGAAGAAGAGTTCAGAAAGATCAGAGCAACAAAATTGTCCTTGATTCCGCAGGGGGCAATGAATTCATTGAACCCAACAATGAATATTGGGGCTCAGATCAAAGATTTAATTGTCACCCATGAGCAGTCCATCAGTAAATCTGCATTGAATCAACAAATTGAAGGATTACTAAGGAAAGTTGGGCTACCACTGAGGGTTGTTAAAATGTTTCCTCATGAATTATCGGGTGGGATGAAACAGCGGGTATGTATAGCAATTGGAATTGCACTAAATCCAAGTCTTGTAATTGCTGACGAATCAACCAGTGCTTTGGATGTCGTGGTACAACGAATTGTAGCTCAAACACTAAAAAATGTTCAGCGTGAAATGGGAGTTTCCATGATCATGATCGGCCATGACATGGGCTTGATGGCTCAAATGGTTGATCGGATTGCAGTCATGTACGCGGGCAAAGTAGTTGAAATTTCTCCGATCAAAGAGTTTTTCAGTAATCCACGCCATCCTTACTCCAAAGTTCTCATTGATTCCATACCATCTCTCAAAGAGCGGAAGCCTCTCAAACTTGTTGAGGGAATTACTCATGATCCTCGAAATCCACCCCCTGGCTGCATTTACCAATTAAGATGCCCTTTTGCAGAAGAAAATTGCCGGACCAGCTCTCCTGCATGGCGCCATCTCAAAGACGGGCACCAGGTAGCCTGCCATCAAGTAAAGGAAGGGGAGAACCATGTCGCTGCTTGAAATTGAAAACGCGACAAAGCTTTATCCGATCTCGGGTGGTTTGCTTGGCAAGGAGAAGCAGCTCTGCGCATTAAACCAATTTTCAATGACTTTGGACACAGAACCAGCATCCATCACTACAATAGCCGGTGAAAGTGGTAGTGGAAAATCAACGATAGCAAATCTGGTTTTAGGCTTTACCAATCTCTCAAGTGGATCAATTCGATTTCGTGGTAAAGATGTCAATAGGATGTCTTCGGTGGAACAATTTGACTATCGGAAGAGTGTCCAAGCAGTATTCCAAGATCCCTTTGGGGTTTACAACCCCTTCTATCGCATTCATCACATCTTCAAAATGGCTATCAAGCACTTCAAACTAGCCAAAACCAAAAAAGAGGGAAGTGATTTGATAGAGGAGGCGCTAAATGTTGTAGGATTGCGTGGAGAAGAGGTTCTTGAAAAGTATCCACATCAATTGAGCGGTGGCCAGCGACAAAGGATGATGATGGCCCGGGCATATATGATTAGGCCGCGTGTCATTGTTGCAGATGAACCCGTTTCCATGGTAGATGCCTCTCTTCGAGCAGCAATTTTGGACGTAATGCTCAAGATGCGAGATGAGCAAGGGATTTCCTTCCTATACATCACGCACGATTTGAGCACCGCCTACCAGATTGGCGATCGTATATTTATCCTTTATCAGGGGAACGTAGTTGAGTCTGGGGACACGGTAGCTGTGATTGACCAGCCCAAACATCCCTACGTTCAATTATTAATTGACTCCGTCCCTGCCCCAGACCCAGATGAAAATTGGGGAGAGCAGATAGATGTTCCAGATGAGGAGGAGACACGCTTCAGTGACGCAATCGGCTGTCGCTATCTAGGCAGATGCCCAAAAAAAACAGATCTTTGTGCATCAAAGGCTCCAACCCTGAAACCCTACTCTTCAGGCTCACCGCATCAAGTATCCTGTCATCTATACGATTAGATAGGATAGATTATCTTCGTTTTGCTTCTTACCTAGTCAGCATCAACTGACTTTATTTGGTCTCACATCATCGAGGGAATATGGGGGATGGTAGGATTTTCAACTTGGATGAAAAGAATGCCCTCTACAAAGACGGCTACGTCATCTTGAAGAAAGTTATTCCAGACAAGATTTTGAAAGAGGCTCGAAACGCATTGAGCGGGCACAGCAGTGGTTTCGACAAGCGGCTCGGATATGACGCACGCATGACGGACTTAATCAACAAATCTTCACTCAACTCTATCCTGTCAGAAGCCATTGGGAACTTTGACCCTCCAAGTGCCTGTCATGTAGCAGTTCGTGAATTCTCAGAGGCAAGCCAACAGTTTAACAATGTTGGGTATCGGGATGAAGAGACTCCCTACTATGGAGCTTCCATACATATGGATGGACTGCTTTCAATCAATGCTCCTCAAGAAATCCAGCATGGTAGCCCCCAAGAAATCTACAACCGATACATTGCCTCTGGACCGAAAGGCGACCTTGGACGCAGTCCGGAGGTACTTGGTCACAACCTAGTACCACTTTTTCAGGATCCAGCCACCACCTTGAGTATTGGGAGCTTCACTGCCTTGGTTTTCGTGGCCCTTTCAGATCAAACGAAGGAGGGTTCTGGCCAGACTGGAGTCCTCAAAGGTGCGCACCACCCAATGGAAGAGTTTTTCAAATGGCAAAAAAAACAGGGAAGCTTGATGGGTCCGGAGGGACCAGGTTGGGACAGATTGGATCACTCTGTCCCGAATCACTGCGGTTTGGTCTATCTCCCTGATGCTGTCAATGAGCAGTTTCTGGATGATACTTGTGAGACCACATCAGACGGTAGACGCTGGCCCAAACCAACTCAAATCCTGATGGAACCTGGCGATGCCTGCATCAGTATCTATCAACTCCCCCACACCGGAACACGTAATGAAAAAGGATCAGAGTCCCGAAAAAGCGTGATCTTCCGAATCCGACACAAAAAAAGGCAACCCGATGTGATCGTGGATGGCTTCACAGATCATCCTGATCGTGGATTGATGGGAGAGTGGTTGGAGTTTGGACCAGACAATGACCCCTGGGAACGATCCAAGGAGGCCATCTGCAACATGTGGAATGAATGGGATGGAATGCAGCAAGTCGTCGCTGCCAAGCAGTCCCCAAACCTTCTCTAAGAGATTACCATTGAAAAAAATAGCATTATTGGGTGCTGCCCATATTCATACACCAGGATTTGTCAAAAAACTGGTGGCTCGACCCGATTATCACATTGCTGGCGTCTGGGATCATGATGCTGCGCGGGCGCTCCATAATTCAGAACAGTTGGTTTGCCCTGTCATCTCAGGTGTTCAAGAACTGCTGAAAATTGAGGGATTGGAGGCAGTGATCGTCTGTGCTGAAACCGACCGACATGAGGAATTGATTGAGCAGGTGGCCAAAGCACGTAAACATTGTTTCGCTGAAAAACCGCTTGGCATGGGCAAGGCTGATTCTGAAAGAATGCAAAAGGCTCTAGAAGATGCTGGAGTGCTTTTTCAAACTGGATACTTTAACCGAAGTAAAGCGGCATATCGCAAAATCAAGGAATTGATCGATGCCGGAAGCTTTGGTGCTATCAGCAGAATTCGCCTGAATAATTGCCACTCCGGATTGCAACGAAATATTTTTGAAGGTTGGGAGTGGCTGACCGATATGAAGCAATCCGGAGTAGGGGCTTTTGGGGACCTTGGTACTCACGTGCTTGATTTGCTTCTATGGTTCATGGGCGATTTAGACTCAGTCACCGCCACTCTCAATCAACCGATGGGCAGATATCCTGGATGTGACGAAAATGGGGAAGCGATTTTACGTTTCAAAAGTGGAGTGATCGCGAGTATTGCTGCAGGCTGGTTGGATCTGGCACAACCGATGACAGCTCAAGTGAGTGGAACAAAAGCGCATGCTTATGTTGCTCAAGATGAGCTCTACCTAGTTGGTGATGAAATACCCAATGCAGATGGTCAGTCTCCATACACCGATCTTCCAGAAAACCTACCCCATGCCTTTGATCTCTTCTTGGATGCGGTTCAAAGTGGCAATGGTGCAAACTTGGTGTCTCCGAAAGAAGCAGCTTATCGGAGTACAGTGATGGAAGCGATTTACCAGGCAGCAGAGACACGACAATGGGTCTCTGTTAAACCATATTCCTAAGCAAAGAGCGTGTATGAAAGATTTACGAGTTGGTGTGATCGGAGTCGGAGGAATCGCCCGAACCCACATGCCTGGCTGGAAACAGAGTCCGCATACTCAGGTTGTTGCTTCCGCAGATATTCATAGCCCTACCCTAGAAAAATGGGGGAAGGAGCATCAGGTTGAGAAACTTTATCGAGACCCATACGAATTGATCGCTGATCCTGAGATTGATGTGGTAGATATTTGCACCCCCAACTCTTATCACTGTGATCTAACGGTTGCTGCTCTGAATGCTGGAAAGCATGTGCTTTGTGAAAAGCCACTGGCGCCAAATGCTTCAGAAATCGAGAAGATGATTGAGGCCCGAGAACAAAGTGGCAAGAAATTGATGTGTGCCCAGCACTTTCGTTTTCGTGATGATTCGAAGATGATCCAAGCTCAGGCGCAGGCCATTGCACCAGTGTACCATGCGCGCTCCTGGATGCTTCGCAGGAACGCATTGCCTGTTCGGGATGGATTCTTGATGAAGCAACATTCTGGGGGTGGGGCGTGTATTGACATTGGAGTTCATGTGCTGGATTTGACACTTTGGTTCATGGGCAATCCCGAACCAAAATCAGTCACAGGGATCTCAAGGACAGAGCTTGCGAAAGAACCCGGAGCCTTCAGCAAGTGGGGGGATTATAATCCGTCCGTCATGGATGTGGAAGAACTGGCAGCTGCCTTCATCCGTTTTGAAAATGGCGCGGTGTTGATTCTAGAAGTTTCTTGGATGCTGCATCACGAAACTGAAATGGAGGATATGCAGGTCTGGCTTTACGGTAAGCAAGGCGGACTGCATTGGCCCAGTTGTCAGAAACTGACTTCTGATGTTCAGGCTAAAGTACAAAGTAATAGCATCCTCAAGCCTCGACCAGCTGGAATTGAGCCCCATGCCCAGGAATGTCTTGAATTTGCAGAGGCAATTGTCGGGAATCAGGCAGTGCCTGTACCTGCTGAACACTCTCTGCAAGTGATGAAAATCCTGAACTCAGTTTATGAGAGCCAGCGGACAGGCAAAGAGGTGATATTGTAGGTTAAGGGGTCTTCACTACAAATCGGTTCCAAGAACTCATGATTTTTTTTGAATTCAATCCATTCGACCAAAAGTTATGAATCATTCAGAATTTTTTTGGGAAAAAGGGTATCTACATCTACCAGGAATTTTTTCCGCACAGGAGGTTCAAAATCTGACAGAAGATCTGGTTTGGATGATGGAGAGCTGGGCTGAGAACACCCCTGGTTGGAGTGGACCTTGGCGCAAAGCCTACATGGATGCGGAGACCGACAGTCGCAGTAAATTGATTGCGATGCATGACCTCCAATACTATTCCAGTAACTGGCTCCAGGCCGTCTTGAAGCCCAAATTGGTCTCTGTGATTGCCGAGTTGATCGGGCCAGCTGTAGAGTTGCATCACAGCACAATGCACATTAAACCTCCCCAAGCCGGCCATCCCTTCCCAATGCATCAAGATTGGGCCTTCTACAAACATGAAGACTCTCGTTACATCGACGCCCTCGTCCACCTGGATGACACCTGCCATGATAATGGGGAAATTCGCTTTCTGGAGGGTTCTCACAAATCTGGCCCACTGGAGCACATCATTCAGTTTCCTGATGGCAAACCCTGCACTCCACATTTGCCGACAAAGGATTACTCTTTAGAAGATACAGTGCCGGTCTCAGCCAAAAAAGGAGATGTTGTGTTGTTCAATATCAACACCGTACACGGCTCTTATATCAATGTGACGGAATCAGCCCGAAAGCTGGTCCGAGTCGGTTATCGCAATCCTGAAAACAAGCAGACCGCCGGGCAAAGTGCTGGCCGACCTGGTTTGCTGGTGCATGGTACAAGAGTTCGCAAAAATGGAGATGAGTTGTTTTCAACGAATGGCCCCAAGCCGGTCTCTGTAGAAGAAACCTTTGCCGTTGGGTAACTCTAGGTACCAAGCATGACGCCCGAAATTCGATATAGTGCCGGGACTCGATACGAAGCACCACGAGTCTTTCCAGAATATTCGCCAGACCATGAATTCCGTGTGCTCAACTGGGAAGACTGGAGATTCTGGAGAGACAATGGTTACCTCGTAATCAGGGATTTAATCCCCAAGGAACAATGCGAGGAATTGATCAAGGTGACCTGTGACTATCTGGGAGTTGAGAGGGACAACCCAGATTCGTGGTACAATATCACACCCAGATCTGCTGAGGATCCGACTCCAAAAAGCATTGCAGGGATGACCGAATTGTACCATCATCAGGCGATCTGGAATAATCGTCAGTTTCCCAAGGTCTATGATGTGTTTTGCGATCTTTGGGGTACCGAAAAACTATGGGTGACCATTGATCGAGTGAATATGAACCTTCCCAATCAGAATGGCTGGGATTTTGGTGGCTTTCTGCATTGGGATGTTGAGTTGGATCAATTACTCGCTACACGCAACATTCAGGGTGTGCTGAGTTTAAATGACAATGACACTGGTAAGGGAGGGCTCCAGATTATTCCGGATCTTTTCAAGCAGTTGGAGAGTTGGTTGGAGGAACAGCCAAAAGGACGTTCCAGAATGTTGGAGGAAAAAGTTGATTTCGAAGTGATCAATGTCCCAAGCAAAGCTGGCGACCTTTTGATCTGGGATACCCGAATGGCTCACGGAACCAGCCCTAATCGTTCTACAGTTCCAAGGTTTGCCCAGTATCTATCGATGTGCCCAGCAGAGCCAGAGCACACTGAGTTATTAGAAATCCGCCTAGAATCCTTTGCCAACCAAACCCGACCTGAAAAATCAGGGAACAAAATTAGTGGTATGGCTGGATCCCGAAAGGAGTCTGACTTTGGCCCCAAAGCAGAACTCACAGAACTTGGCAAGCAACTGCTGGGGGCACAGCCCTGGTGAATTGGTCACCAGCCACCAAGTACTAATTCTATAAAACATTTTTGATAATGGAGTTGGGATGATCTCTGGACTGGACCATGTGAATATAGAAACCTCAGCACTTGAGGAAACCATCCATTTTTATGAGGATGTCTTAGGATTTGAGAATGGCGATCGTCCCCCATTTGATTTTCCGGGAGCCTGGCTTTACGCAGGTGGCCATCCAGTAATCCATCTTGTAGAAACGGATTCGAAACCAGGCCCAACAGGTGCAATTGATCACGTTGCTTGGATTGCCAAAGGTTACGACGAAATGAAAGAGAGGCTGGAACAAAAGTCTGTCACCTTCAAACTGATGGATGTGCCTAGCTCACCTGTTCGCCAGATCTTCATCCATGACCCTAACGGAGTTCGCCTGGAATTGAACTTCAAACGAAACTAATTCTTAATCTCTCCTACACCCCCTACATCAAGTGTCTGTCACCCGCATCTCCTTCCTGGGTCTTTTTCTCTTTGCCCTAGCCGTTGTCACCTACTGGATTACAAAGGGCATTGACGAGCCAATCGTTGATGGTGCAGTTCAAACCTGTGTCAGCTATATTAAACCCATCGGAACAGTGGAAAAAACTGTGGTCAAAGCAGAAGGAGACAACACGATTGCAACCTTCCAAATCAGAGTAAAGGATGACTCTCGCTCCTTGATCTGTACGGTTGACTGGTTCAGTTATATTTCACATGGGGATTATGTGATTTTATGGGTAAAACCGGAATCCTAAATCAAATCCATCAATATCTTATACCCTTTGGTTTCACTGCCCCCGCCCGTCTAGCTTTGCTCCTGCTTTTCAGTAATCTCTATTTCTATCTGCCTTTCTACGTTCTTTATCTTCAAGACAAGGGATTCAACCTCGTTCAGATTTCTGAACTTTCGATTCTGCTGCTACTCAGCAACCTCTTGTTTGAAATTCCAGGTGGACTGTTGGCGGACCATCTTTCCAAGAAAAAGATACTGGTCATCGGTCTGCTGCTACAATTGCTTGGAGAAATCATTTTCCTCCAAGGCACCCAGTTTTTTCACTTCGCTTTGGCTTCCTTCATCGGTGGGATTCACTGTGCATTACATTCGGGCTGTCTCGAAGCCTATCTCCATGAATTGCTAGACCGACAAAAAAAGTCTGAACGCTACAGTGAAGCACTTGGCTATTTTGGTTTTGCCAAATCCACAGCAAATTTCATTGCCTTTCTTGGAGGGTCACTAATCGTGGGAATCTGGGGGCCTGAAAGTTTTTATATCCTGATTGCCTTGACCATCTTCTGTGTAGGTCTGGCGCTACTAGGAATGTTCTCCTTACCTTGGGAGAGCATTCAATTGGAGGAGGGTGAGGAAACTCACAAGAGAGCTTCAAACTTTACTTGGCTTGATCGAATTGGATTCTCTGAAATCTCATCACTCTCAGGAACTCTAATTGTGATGATCTTGCTATTTTGTGCAACGCAGCCTTTTGCAGACTCGCTGCTGATCATGATTCAGCCCTTTTTTGAAGAGCGGGGAGGTGAAGTAGCCTTACTTGGCCTCTTGACAGCCACTGGAATGGCCATCGAAGGGCTGGTCCTAAAGCAGGTTCATGTGTTACAAAATCGCTTCGGAGTTGCTCGAATTCTGGCGGGCTCCTTCCTGTTTCTGGGAGTTGGCTATGTTCTGCTTAGTTGGGGTGTCAACGCCTGGATGGTGGCATTCTTTTTTCTGTGGATCCGTTCCGTGGTGGGGGTGAAGCAAGTATTGCTGACTGATCAAACTTTAAAAATCTTTCCTGTGCATCGGCATGCAACGGTTTTGTCGATCATGAATCTTGGTTCTCGACTGTATGTAGCCTCTGGAATGTGGGGTATTGCTTTGGTTGCAGAGTATTCTATTCCTTGGGCCTTTATGAGCTTGGCAGGAATCCTGTTGGTTGCCACTTTACTGATGATCGTCATTAAGATTCCTCAGCCGATTAGCAGCCCTCAATTCACACAATCGTAAGTCATTTACGGCTTAGGGATTTGAACCTTTTGGAATCGACCTAAGGAAAACCCAAGCAGCACAATCAATGCGCTAACACAACTACAGAACAGATAGATTTCAAAGAGGCCCACATTCTGAGCAATCGAGCCTGTGATCATTGGACCAGCCAAAAAAGCGATTGACTGGAACAAGAGGATAAAGGCCATGTTTCGAGCCATGCTGCCTTTTTGTTCTGCAGAAAGCCCAAAAACAATTGGCTGGATGGTGCCAGACGCCAGGCCGACACAGACAAAACCGATCAAGGCCCAGACTGGATGCTGAATTAGGTAAATGGAAAACAGAAAGAGACAGGTGAGCAAGCCAGTATTAATCAGCAAAGGGATCTTCCCGAAACGTTTGCTCAAGATATCTCCGTAGAAGCGGATCCCTGTTTCTGTGAGGATAAAGCCAAAAGAACCAAGAGTTGCCAGATCATCAGAAAACTGAAATTCATCCCGAAGCATTACACCCGACCAGGAGAGAAATTGGCTGATCGCCAGAATTACAGCGAAGTTGGTGCAGGCGAGTAAAATCAAAGGAGTGGATAACTTAAACTTGGCTCCCTCTTGGTCCTGCTCCGTTTCATAGGGAATGTATCCGAAGATCGTGATCACAAAGAGTGTGAGCATTGCCAACCCCACGAGAGGGAAATGGCTGTCAATTGGGAACAACATGAAATTGGAGAGCAAGCCGAATCCCATTCCTCCGATCACTCCGATCCCACTAACCCCCTGAAAGAATGACATCCAGGATTTGCCTTGCTGGGCTTGAACGATGCCTGCCTGGGACATCACTACGACCATGCTACCTCCAAAGCCAAAACTAAGCAGCATCCAAAGGCCAAGCAAGGTAGTGTAAGCTGGTTTTTCCAAAAAACTTATCAGGGCAACGATGATGCAAATCATTGTGAGCATCAGCATCCTCTTCACTCCAAACAATGGAATCAGACGGCCGACGATTAGGTTACTCAAAATGGAACCACAGCTGAAACAGAACAGGACCCAAGCAAACTCTTCGTAGTTAACCCCCATCCAGGCCTGCAGCACATGCAAGCGACTGATGATGGAGCCGATGACTATGAAGAGGCCTGCATTGACTAGGAGCAGCATTCGGTTATTCCGATCCATCTCATGCTGGCTGGAATCCAGCACTAATTCTATCTTCATTTCCATTTAGCCACTGAAAAAACGCTCAAGGAAGGTCTGTTGGAATTATCGGGGGGGGGGGACTCATTGGAGAGGAGGCTTCCGAAAAATCTTAGAGCTACGCAAATATGAAATTTTGCAACAAAACATTATATTGATCTCTTCATGACGCAATGCAACACCAATCCACATTCAGCCCATCTTTTCCTATCCCAAAGAGCTTAGAAAACTCTATATCAAATTGGACCACTACGGTAGCTTGGGCTCCTTTTGATCATGCTTGCACTTATCGTCTAAGCAACCCTAACGGTGCGACGAGATATCTGAAAATGGTTCAAAGGGCTATCCTTGGACTGCAGATGAATTGGAATGTCTGCAATGGGCTAAAGCTTTTTTACCAGTTCCCATGATCATAGATTTTGATCTGGATGCTGATCCAGCGTGGTTACTGAGTGAAGGAATTAAGGGGAACAAACGGAACAGAACCCGATCTAAAAGCTAACCCAGAGCTGTTGGCTTCCCTTCTGGGGAAGGCCTTACTCTATTTTCACGATCACGCCCCCGTCTCCAACTGTCCCTTTGATTTCCGGCTCGAGACTTCGCTGGAGCATGTCTCCAAACGAGCTCAACTGGGATTAATTCAACCCGAAAAGCATTTTCATCCTGAGTTTCAACATCTCAGCCTAGACGAAGCTCTGAGCTTCTTGCAGGAACAACAACCTTCTTCAACCAAGGAGGTCGTCTGTCATGGAGACCACTGTGTTCCAAATATCCTTTTTGATCAGAATCGGCTGCAAGGTTTCGTCGACTTAGGTGAACTTGGTGTGGCAGACGTTTGGTGGGATTTGGCTACAGCAACTTGGAGTATGAACTGGAATCTTGGGGAAGGTTGGGAAGAGATGTTTCTGCATGAGTATGGAATTGGGGCGAATCCGGAAGCGACCACCTATTATCGCTTACTCTACGATCTTGTCTCTTATGAACAGAGCAACCTTTTATATTTCGAGTGAGAATGAGTGAAAATAAAATTCCTCAACTGATCAACCAGGCTGCGTCCGTCATCAAAACCAGAAAAGTAAAAGACGGCCTCTTTGGGGATGTAGGGTGTGCCTTACTTTCCAGGAGTGACCAAATATATTAAGGGGTCTGTAATGATTCAGGATCCAACACTTTTTGTGCAAAAAAGGCTGCGATTGCCGCGATGATTACTAACGGAGAATATGAGATTAAGAGGATTGTAGCTGTCTGGAAAGATGAAGCAGGATCCGTATTCGTGATTCCTCCCTGTGGGAATTGTCGACAACTGATTCGGGAAACCAACGAGAGCAATCTGGAGGCCGAGGTGATACTAGATGCCGACAAGGACGTTCTTTGAAAGAACTGCTGCCATATTATGATTGGTGGAATAAACAATGATAAGTTGGTTATTGAAGCTGACTGGACCTAAACATTTTTCAAACTCAATGCTGACCAAAGATGACAAGATGGGAAAGGATCAGTAGATAATTTCAAATCGTTTTGCGTCCCAAGTCTTTGAAAACTTCCGCAATCGACTTTTCGCTAGGATCTGAGATCACTTTAATTTGATCACCTGCTCTTAAAACACCCGGGCTAAGCACCGAGAGATACCAACCGCTAAGACCCTCAGCAAACATCTTCTTACCTGCTAACCGATCACCCATGAGCGCATTGAATTTAAAACAGGGTTCCCGTGGCGCCTTGATTTCGAGTTGCACCTCTTCAATCTGCCAAACATCCCCGATGTAGACCTGCTCTTCGGTCAGCCCCTCGATAGTCAGATTCTCTCCAAAAGCCCCATGTTGATCCAGCCGCGCCAGCTTATCCTCCGTGGTCTTGAGGGCACCTTTCCAAAAAGGATAGTGTTCTGCAGGATAGCAATAAACTGCCTTGTCCCTGCCTCCGTGTACTGAATGGTTCGCTTGCTGATCTCCTTCTAGCCCCACCGTTTGACATACGATCGACTGTGGGTCCTGCAGACTGGAAACTGGACTCTTGACAATCGTAGACCTTGTTGTCTTCTGAGATCCCTTGTGCGGATTTGGGAGCGCAAGAGGCACAACCCTCCCAGTGGAAATCGAGAGTATTCTGGCAGACATTTTTCCCTTCAGTCTTTGCTGAAGCCCAAGCTTGATTTAAAATGGCGACGGCACATAGAAATATAGCTTTCGTTGCCACCAATATGGATCTGTTCGCCGGCTTGCACTGGCTTGCCTTCCACATTCAGTCGAACCGTCATGATAGCTTTTTTACCACAGTAGCAAACGGTCTTGATTTCTCTAAGTTCATCGGCCCAGGCCAGCAGACACTTGCTTCCCTCAAACAATTCACCAAGAAAATCGGTGCGTAATCCATAACATAATACGGGGATCTTCAATCGATCCACCACTTCTCCCAATTCCTTTACCTGATCCCGACTGAGGAACTGTGCTTCATCCACCAGCACACAGTGGAGTTGTTGATCCTTATACTGGTTGGATATTTCCTGAAACAGGTTGTCATTTTTTTCAAATTCATGGGATTCCGCCTCGAGTCCAATCCGTGAGCGAATGATTTTTTCTCCTTCTCTGTCATCAATTTTTGGTTTCAGCAGAAGGGTGTTCATCCCCCTTTCAACATAGTTGTGACTGGATTGCAGCAAAGTAGTGGTTTTGCCTGCGTTCATTGCGGAGTAATAGAAGTAAAGCTTTGCCAAGGGACCTGTGTTGTTTTCCTGTTTGTCTGTGAACTTATTAAGCCCAAGTTTTGTGGTAGCAGGAAACAAGAATACCCAGCATTTGCAAGCTTTGACAAGTAAGGATTCTAGATTAAGACTGGGAAATTGATCAATTCAACTGGAGGACGAACTGGGGTTGGTTTTTCTGTAAAAAACCTGATGCCAAGGGTGCAAATTGAATTATTTGAAATCCTGAATCATGAAGTGACAACAGACCTATTACGTCACCATTGAAAGGGATTAATTCAACACCCGGAATGATTCATCTCTTGGTTCGGCATTTTAGTATTACAAAATCTAGCATCAAGCATTCGCGCTTCTCTCATATCCGCACCAGTAAAGTTCGCATTTTCTAAATCCGCGTAGTTGAGATTTGCCCCACGAATGTCAGCTAGATTAAAATCCGTTCCAAAAAGATTTGCTTCACGCATGTCGGCTCTTCGTATATTGGCCTCCTTGAAATTCGCCTTCCAAAAATCAGTTGCTCGTGAATCTGATCCACGTAGATTTGCTCCTGTGAGATCAACTTCACGGAAATCTGCCGCGGACAAGTCCGCAGCGCTCAAATCAGATGCACTTAAATTTGCTTTATGAAGGTTAGATCGCCGTAGATTTGAGCCAACCAACTCTGCTTCACTCAGATTTGCCAAGCTTAAATTCACCTCATTTAGGGCAGCTCCTCGCAAATTCGCCCCTGAAAGATTCGATGATCTTAGATTAGCCCGACTCAGCTTCGCAGATCTCAAATCAGCACCACTCAAATCACAACGAATACATTCATTGGTCCGCCGTAATTTTTCCAGATCTTCCTCTTTAAATCCCAAAACAGGCATAGCCAAAAGGCAAAGACCTGTTCCAAGAACCATTATTTTGACGACTGAGTTTTTCATCATGTTGGGTTCCTAGAATTTATGAAACAAATTGACTAGCGGACCTGGCAGAAGATTCATGAGCGCTTTTTGATGAAAGCTTCTATTTTCAGGAAATCATGTCTCCTTGCACAACTCGATATCCAATATCCGGAACTTCAAGAAAGGTTTCGAGTAGACCAAGTGCGATAAAAATGAGGACCATAAAAATCAGCCAAAGAAAAAAATCTACCGTCGTTCATATTGAGGTCCCTAAAGCTTAGGAATGGGTCTTGAGAATGGCAAAGATCAGTGATCAAGAAAGCGTGTACTTTCTCAGGAAAGTCAAGCTTTGTAGATCAACTTAATGCTCGAAGCTTTGCAAGATAGCCATTCCAACCCCTATCCTCATCAAATTTGGGGAACCTCCATCACTCGTTCTAGGACAACCAAGGAGACAAAGATAAATCCCATAAAGACCATCCATAAAAAAACATTTCTTCCATCATTATTTGGGCTCATATTCCCTCCTGAAATTATGAATCATCAACAAAATCAGTGTGTACTCTCTCAGTAAAACACCATCATCGTCAAATACTGCTGAAAAATTCATACCAACTTGATTTCCATGCAGAGAGAGCCATGAGTTGCGGTGAGCTAGCGTTGGAAGTAATCCTTTTTTTCAGGTCAGTTAGGTGAGTTTTAAAAGGTAGAATCAGGAACTTAATGATCTAGATAAGAAATTGGCTGAGATGAGAATATTCTAGGAAGGTTTTCCAAATCACATGCACCGTGCCTGAAGTTCTTCATCTCAAGGCAGGCTTGGTGGGGATACTAGCAATTGGAGGGCTCACCAACTTCCAAACGACCGTACAGCCAAACAAGGTGATGACAGTCAAAAAGATAGCATGATGAATTGTGAATATCTCTGCACTAATACCCAATAGCCAGGGTCCGACCATTTGTCCAGAGAGGAGGAAAATTGACAAAAAGGTAGTTGCCAGGGCGATCACTTCTGGAAAAATTTTATAGCAGATTGTAAATGCCAACGGGATCACCGCACCTGTCAGCAAACCAACTATGAAATATGCACTTGTAGTTAAAAATATGTCTCTAGAATAAATACCAACCACTAACAAAAACGCACCTACAAAAGCTCCGTAAGAAAGCAGTCTCGCTGGATCCTGGTTTTTCACGATGATGGAAACGAAAAACCTCCCCAAAATGATACCAAACCAGAATAGTGAAATAGCAAGATTCGCCATCTCCTTGGAGGCTCCTAACGCGTCCTCCATGTAGTAGGGCAACCAAACTGTGACGGATAGCTGATGGAAGGAGTAGAACAAGAGAGTAGCACCAAGAAGCCAAATCTTGGGATCTTGGATTATTTCTAAGAAATTTAAGGGAGCTCTGTTCATTGGCGACTGTGTCTGATGCATCTTCCCAATGGGCAAAATGAACCAGCATCCCAGCAATGCAGATACAACGAAAAGAATTCCAATGATTGAATAGATTTGTTGCCAATGAAAATCTAGTTTGATCAGCATCCCAGAATAGAATGGACCGGTAAACGCACCAATACTGAAAAACATATGAAGGCGATTTAAATAAATTCCACTCTCTTCCTGGTGTATTTGGCCCACAAAAGCATTCAAAAAAATATCTGTAATGCGAATGAAAAAACCCGTAATGAAAAAAGCGGATTGTAAGACTATAAAAGAGGGTGAGTAACCCACAATTAAAAGGCCTAGCCCCAAGGCTCCAAACGCAATTGGAATGATTAATGACTTTTTCACCTTTTCAGCAAAACGACTGCCTAGAAATAAAGCTAAAATCCCCCCGAAACATTGAATTGTCATCAGAAATCCAATTTCACTGAGCGACACTTCAAAGTATTGCAAGAGCTCAGGAACCAGAGTCCCAATCATCACGATTGAAACACCGTAAAGGCTCATCAGCCAGTAGCAGTAAAACGTAGCTTTGTTCTTTGAGTCTTCAGCCACTTATTTGACTATAAAAATTAAAAATAACGTCTTATTTGTGCTAATGAAAGTTAATTTGACCGTTCATTATTAGGAAGCTTAACTTAGATGATTCAGGCGAAGGTTTTTGAATGAATCAAGAAAGGGACAGGAATTTTGGAGGAGAGACCGATTGCAATGAACATTTTTTATTTCATTGAAAAATTTTCGTTAGAATCACACCTAGTCTCTTAAGATAGCCATACTCTCTGGCTTCCATGTAGCCCAAATCAAGTTTTCGCCAATGGACTTTCCTAGATCTGGGTCTACAAAGGCGCGCAATTTTTCATCCGGAGTCCCCTCGACATGAAAATCAATAACCATTCGACTACCTAGGAAGGTTCTTTGGACGGGGAATTTTGTCCAATTTCTCCCAGGCTACCTCTCCATGCTGAGCTCGATACCATGCCTGAAAGGTTAGGGCCCCATGGCCAAATGCTGGCCCTGTCAAATTCTTTGGTGAGCGAAGAGTTTCCATCCGAGCATAGGTCAACCAGGGGCCCTCCTCTCCCTTAGGCGATCGGTCCAAAATTCGGATATTTTTTATTCCACCTGATTTTAGCGCTAGCCAAGCCACCATGCCGCACATACCCCCACCAATGATGATGATGTCAGTCACTCCATCACGAGGTGGCACCCAGTCTTTACCTGGATAGAGAAGACATTCCAAATCTTCCTTCAAACGATTTCCTAAGCCAGCAAGTCCAAGGTTATCAAATCTTTGTCTGTCCATTGATCAAATAATTTTAGAATTTAATTATTCGTTTCAGTTTAAAGTATTTGGAAAATAACAGAGTTGATAACTCAGGTCATCTATTCAAGTTTATTAGAGTCCAGTCTTTTTTGACCATTATCAATCATCACTAAAATTTTAGATTAATTTCAAGTTAATCAAGAAAATCTGATCATTAGCTATCGCGTCTAGAAACAACGTTAATTTGGCACCAGGAAATCAAAGTCACATCCTTGAGGAGCTGGTAGGATCGTATCGTGATAGAGCTTTCGATATCCACGTGAGGGTGGTGTCGATGAGGGGGGCAGAGCACAACGCCTGCGCTCTAATTCCTCAGGAGTGACCAGAAGGTCAATCGTTTTGGCCGCAGCCGAGAGACGGATACGATCTCCATTTTGGACAAGCGCCAGTGGACCACCAAGGTCTGCTTCCGGAGTGACATGCAACACAATTGTGCCAAATGCAGTTCCCGACATACGTGCATCCGAGATACGAACCATGTCTTTGACCCCCACTTTTGCTAACTTCTTGGGAATCGGCAAATAACCCGCCTCAGGCATCCCTGAGGGGCTGCGAGGTCCAGCATTTTGTAAAACCAGAATATCGTCCGCATTCACATCCAGATCGGGAGAATCGATTCGTGCTGCGAGGTCTTCCAGAGAAGAAAAAACAACCGCTCTACCCTCATGTTCCAATAAAGAAGAAGTGGCCGCAGCACGTTTCAGAATTGCGCCTTCGGGTGCCAAGGTCCCATGCAGAGCAATCAAGCCCCCTTGGGCATCTACTGGATTCTGAGTATTCCGAATCACGCTTAGATCCGTCGTTTCAGCCTGTTCCTGTTTGAGTCGCTGCGCCAAGTTTTGCCCGGTCACATCAAGCGTTTGGAGGTTCAATTGCGAAGCTAGCGCACGTAAAACTCCGTCCAATCCTCCAGCTGCATGAAAATCTTCCATGTAGCCAGTCCCCACAGGTTTGAGATCCACCAATACCGGGGTTTCATCTGAGAGTTCATTGAATCGCTTCAGGTCAACCTCCACTCCTGCTCTTCCAGCAATTGCGGTGAGGTGAATCATGGCATTGGTCGAACCTGAAACACCCAGCAAGACTCGCAGCGCATTTTCCACCGATTTCTCAGTGATCAGTTGCCCCAGCTTGGGACCCCCTTGGATGGCCATTTTAGCAGCCAAGGCCCCAGTTTGTTCAGAAGCTCTCAATCTGTCTGCGTGAACAGCGGGAATCGATGCCGTATTTGGGAGCATCACACCCAGTGTTTCTGCGATCACTGCCATACTGGAGGCTGTACCCATCACCGCACAAGTCCCTGAAGTAACCGCAAGATTTCCCTCAATCTGATCGATTTCCTGCTGAGAGATGGTCCCTGCACGATATTGAGCCCAAAAGCGTCGGCAATCCGTACAGGCACCCAGACGCTCTCCCTTGTAGCGACCTGTCATCATTGGCCCGGCTACCAACATCATGGCGGGTTTTCCAGCTGAGATTGCTCCCATCAACAAGGCGGGTATTGTTTTGTCACAACCTCCCATCAAGACAACGGCATCCATTGGCTGAGCCCGGATCATCTCCTCCACGGCCATCGCCATCAGATTGCGGTAGACCATCGAGGTTGGACTCAAGAAAACCTCCCCCAGCGAGATCATCGGAAATGGCATCGGCAAAGCGCCTGAGGCCAGCACCCCTCTTTTTACCGCTTCAAGCATCTCAGGGAAATGCCGGTGGCAGTTGTTGAAACCACTTTCAGTGTAACAGATGCCAACAATCGGCTTATCCAGGGATTCATTGGTGTAGCCCATGGATTTCGCAAATGAGCGTCGCAGATATTTAGCAAACTCTGGATCCCCATAATTGGTTAACCCGTTAGCGAGTCCCTTTGAAATTTCAGACATTTGAGTATCCTTTTACCAGACGTGTCGATTATTCGAAAAACCGATAGTATAAGAAGCGATCCATGGATGCAATTGCCTCCATGTTCCTGAAATGACATCTGGAATCATGGTCAAAGTATGAAAGTTAAAAAAGTGAATGTAGGGCTCGTTGGCCTGGGTATGGTCTGTGAGAGTCATCTTAAGGCTTATTCAGCCCATCCAGATGCAGAGGTTATAGCTGTCTGTGATCTTGACGCAGCTCGTTTAAAAGAGATCGCGAATAAGTATGGTATTCCCAAAACCTACACCGCTTATGAGCAGATGCTACAGGATCCAGAGATTAATACCGTAGACATCACCACTCCCACGATTTTGCATTCTCCAATGGCTCTGGCGGCAGCCATGGCAGGAAAAAATATTCTCTGTGAAAAGCCATTCTGTTTGACGTTGACTGAAGGGCAGGAAGTTTGTGAGGCCGCTCACACCCAGGGTGTCACGCTGATGGTTGGTGAATCCTACATCTTCATGACCTCGCTCAAACAGGCCCGAACTTTAATTGATGCTGGTGAAATCGGTAAGCCTCAGCAGATACGTCAACAATTTGGATCGTGGGTCGAACGTCCGGGAGTACTGGAGACCGGCCGTCCAGTGACTGATGATCATCGTGGATGGCGGATGGACTCTAAAAAGGCCGGGGGTGCGGGCTTCCCTTGGATGTTTGATCATTGTGTTCATTTCTTTGCCACCGCTGAATACCTAATGGGGTCAAGAATCAAGGAAGTCTATGCACTGAAATCAGATATCAGCTGGATGAAGACGGCTTACCAAGTCAATGAAGGCGAAACGCACGTTTACCGCCCAGAGGACTCAGGGGACATCCCAATCATCACCTGGACCTACGACGATCTTGCCTGTCAAGGGGTCTGGATGCGAGCTGAAACACTCAATGGGAAGTTTGACCCGATGTATGGCTTCAGTTTGAGCATCATTGGTGACCAGGGAATGATTGAAGTGCTGGGTGAAGGAGGCCGAGGACTGCAATGGATGGGGGAGAGCACACATCTGGTTCTTCACCGCAAGGATAAAGAAACTCGAACTTTTCGGTTTGATGAGGGTGGTGACGATATCTGGCAGTCTGAGGTTTCGTATTATAGCAAAGCGCATCAGAATCAGATCAATGAGTTCATTGATGCGCTCATCCATGGCCGTAAACCGAGCTACACCGGAGAAGACGGAAAACGAGATGTGCAAACCACAATGGCGGCAATTTGCTCCGCAAAGGAAGGACGCCCTGTTCGTGTGAAAGACGTGACAGACCTCCGCTTTGCGAAAATTCCAGAAGCTAATGCTTGATTTCACTACTTCTCGGTTTATTTCCGGATGAAGCGGAAGAACGAGGTCTGACTGAAACGCTCCCCCGGCCGCAAAGTAATGGATGGAAAATTTGGCTGATTTGGAGCATCTGGCCAGAATTGAGGTTCCATCGCAATGCCTGCATGCCCACCATAAGGCTTCCCCGAATGACCAAGAACTGGGGATGTATCCAGCCGGGCGGCGTCATAAACCTGCAATCCTGGGGCGTCTGTTTCCACAATCATTGCGAGCTCGTCTGTTTCCAATCTGGCTACCTCTCGCAATCCACTCCCATTCAAACAGAAGTTGGTATCCAGGCTGATTTCCGCAGGTAAAGCGCTTGGCTGCCTAAGATCATAGGGAGTATCAGCGACCGGCTGAATCTCTCCTTTTGGAATCAGGGCTTCATTTGTTGGCAGGAAGTGATCTGCCTGGATCATCAGCTTGTGACCTGATAAGCCCTTGTCATTCAGACACCAATACCCATGAAAGGCGGGATTACAGAAAGTTGGTTTTTCACTCTCCGCTACAAGCTCAATTTTGAGGGCACCGTCATTCTGGATCGAATAGCTCACCTTGATTTCAAGCGGTCCAGGTAACCCACTCTCTCCATCCGAGGTTTCTACAGAAAAGGTGACCCGATCCGATTGCAACTCCTCAACCTGCCAATTTTTTTGGGAGATTCCCTCCAGTCCCCCATGTAAGGCATTCCCGTTTTCATTGACTGCCAGCTGCAAACTTTGACCATCAAGGAGAGCCTTACCCTGAGCAATTCGATTCGCAATGGGTCCCACAATAGCCCCAAAGTATCGCATTTTCCCGAAATAACTCTCTGGATCAGGACTACCCAAGGCCAAAGAATAGGGGAACCCATCCAGTCGGAAATCCGTCAAAGTAGCTCCATAACTAATCAATTGAGCTCTCGCAGGACCATTGGAAATGGTAATTTTTTGGACTGTTGTCCAATCAGCGGCTTTCACAGGTGTCATAAAGGGGTTTTTCCTCAATAGTGTTTGGATCTAGAGCATTATGAAACTTGGAGGCAAAGATAGTCGCGTTGGCTTCAGATGAAAAGTCTGAGTTCACCGGAAACAAAATCTCAGAATTTTTTCTCATCTTGCCATGCCAAAATCGGGGCAACTCTGGCTGGAATCTCTTTTCAGGAGTAGGGACTTCTTGTAGTTGGAAAGTCACTTCAAATCATCTAACACTCAAAGAAGCATTTAAAATGGACGCAAAGAAAATACGTCAGCAATGGGAATCTCGAGGTTTCAGCTTCGGGATCTTTAGAGATCCACCGGGAAGAGTCTGGCAGGACTTTTCGCACTCAACCGAAGAACTAGTGATTTTGGCAGAGGGGCAGATAGAAATTGAGGTCGAAGGGCAAATGCACAGACCAGTAATCGGAGAAGAAATTTTTATCCCGGCACAGGCTATCCATACTGTCCGTAATGTCGGAAAGGTGCCGAATGTTTGGTACTACGGATATCGAGTAGCCTAGTGGGTTCTGGTTTTGCTCAGCATCCACTCGTAAAGTTCTGGATTGGCATAAGCAGCAGTCCATGAATCGTGAGATTTTTCGTGAAAAGTCTTCAGTTTCGCATTCCCGCCTGAAGCGTTAACTTTTTCCACCATCCTAACTGATTCCTGGTAAGGAACTACATCATCCCCGCTGTCATGAAAGGCCAAAATCGGCAGGTTTCTCAAACGGTCCATAAACGGCAAATCTATGTGCGATCCTCCTCCGCAGATAGGTACTATTGCAGCGAATTTCTCTGGATATTCCAAGGCTGCCTGCCAAGTCCCATACCCTCCCATACTCAGCCCTGTTAAGTAGACTCGATTCGGATCAATTGAGTAGTTCGCCAGAAGTTCTTCAACCAGGGAAATGATGAAACTGCTGCGCCAATGGAACTCAGCAGGACATTGTGGGCTTGCCAGAACAAAAGGGAATTGCTGACCTTCCCCTGCTAATTTAGGCGGGCCATGCTTTCGAACCAGCTCAAGATTGTCTCCGCGCTCTCCGTAACCATGCAGAAATATTACGAGAGGCCAATTTTTCTCTGAGGAATAGTTCTCTGGAAGATCCAACAAGTATTGAAGGTTGATTTCTTCAGTAAATGCCCTTTTCAATTTCATGAATCTGACCTGTTTTTCTTAAAGATGTTAATCCAGAAGCTGTTTCAACGGGGTTTCTTTGGTTCCAAATGAATCAATTTTATTTTAAACTCCGGTCAAGAATCTTTGAAAAAAACTGGATTGCTCAGCGTTCTGAGGATTCTCGGAGGATCTTCCAAGGATTGTTGAGATCGGTTGTAAATAGGACGCTCTTTGTACCAGTCCACTAGTTCATTGATCAATCGTTGACGGCTATTTTTAGCTTCGATTTCTGCACGGAGAAATTTACCGTGAACTGAAATTGTCATGCTATCCTGCCAATCATCTGAGGGAATTCTGTATGTCTGAATGCAACCGTCCTCTGTCACAAAACGTAGTTGATCACACTCAGCACCTCTTACTTCAAAATTCACCTCGAGATCATTGGAGCCTAACTCAGAGCGTTTAATGTGGCTTCCCATGGGTTGATCATTTACGGTGAAGGCCAGATGAGGCCCAGTTGGGGATTCTGTCACATACCCAAATCCATTTTTCAGAGCGCCCACAACAGAACCAGCATCTAGATAGGGAGCCCAAATGACTGTTGTGGGCTTGCCTAGACCAAAGGGCCCTGGCGATCTCAATCCTTCAGGCTGATGCAGATCACTACCACCGATCAGTGAAATTTGACGGCCTTCCGCGAGCAGTCGATCATACGTTTTCAAGACACCATCATTACTGGTAAGCCAGTGTCCGTGGTAGACCTCCATGCAATCCATTTCGGGATAGTCATAGTCCCAAACAAGAGGTTCCTTGTCATGGTTGACAGAAAAGATCGCATTTTGGCGTTTCACTTCCTCAAGAAACGTTGGCAAGTCTTCAATTCCGCCTATCCGAAAATCAATCCACTCCGAAAGACCAAAGACATTGGCATGCCCACGGTAGGTGGTCAGTTCCATACCTGGGACAAAGACTAGATCTGGGGTACTCTGCTGGCCAAAGTACTGCCACTGCGTGGTTGTGTTATGATCTGTAACAGCCAGGAAATCGAGCCCAACCGATCTAGCGTTTTCTGCAAGGACCTCCGGGGCTCCCTTGGCATCGCTGTGATAGGTATGGCAGTGCAGATCCCCTCGGAACCATCCTGGGCCGTCTCTCCGTACCCGAACCGGTTCAGGAGCAACGAATAGCTGTCGAGCAGAATCATCAGCTTTCATCCCCAATTTGACGCTTGCTCCTTCCTCAGGGAGGATGTAGAGCCCCAGCAGTATCTTCCATCTGCCTTCTGGAATCTCACCCGCATAGTATCCAGGAGTCGCACTGTCTCGGGCTATGAAGAAATGATCTCGTGCCCCACCACTCCAACCCCGAAAGCCTTTTCGAGTCGGAAAGTCTGTGGCAGTGCTATCCAAGATACCAATATCAATCAGACAATCGTCAGACTTTTCGTATTGAAAGTTGACATCAATCCGAGTGACCCCCTTCGGCACATGCACAGGAATCTCAAAGAATGGAGACCTCGCCTTGGTGCTACGATCAACGTGAATGTCGAACTCAATTTGCTGACCTGATGACAGAATAAATTCTTCCACTGTTTTCTTCCTCAAGAGTTAATCAAACGAGGCGAGGTTACAGAGCAGCTACGCAGTGATTCCTCTACTCTATCGCCAAGTACCAACCTGCTGACCAACAAATATAGGATTTGAGAGTGCATGGAGTTCCCCTCTCGGATCTCTCAATTCGAGGGTAAACCAATCTGCTTCCTTAGAGATTGTTGTAAACTCAGAATCTGAATGATCACCACAGGACCAACGGCCCAAAGTCTCGTTATTTTTAATCAGGACAGCATCTAACTCAAAGGGATCAAATCTGTTTAGCCCCAAAGACCAACCCATCTTCAATTTCAGCTGACCTGGCTTCACTAAATCTCCCATACTAGCTTTTGAATCTTCCGTTTCAGCTGTGAAACTGATCTCAGGACCACTGGTTACAAAACAATGTCCTCTTCTGAGGCCAGCAAGAATTTCATCCTGGGTATTATCGTGAGCATAAACTCTGTTTGCTCCGATACGGACATCAGGAGGCATTGGACGGTGACTGTCTGTTCCACTAGATGCAACCATTCGGAATCCCTCATTGAGCCATTTGTAGAATTGGCGCAGTCCCGGTTCGTTATGAGAGCCTGCCCAGCCTCTGTTCCAGACTTCCAAATGCCTTGCAGGTCCGGGCATCATATCCGAAAAAGCCCAACGACAACCCGTACAGATTGGGTGACCCTCACTCTTGGGATGAGCAATGATGTAAAGTGCGCCTCTGTCTTGAAGATCTGAAGCCAGAGCGCTCATCGAGCTACCATCCTTGACTCGCCATTCTGTCCATTCGCTAACACCAAGGACAACAGCATGCCCATTGAAGGTTGTCAGTTCCACTCCCCCTAGAATAGTCATTGCCTCTCCAGCCAGACTCGTAATTTCGGGAACTGCCGACTGAGTATTGTGGTCCGTCAAGGCAACAAAATCATACCCCCTCTTCCAGGCTTCCTCTAGGAATTCCGCTGGACTGAAATCTCCGTCTGAATGATAGGTATGCCCATGTAGATCCCCAGTATACCAACCCGGACCACGCCGCCTCACTGAATTGGGCCTCAATGGGGTAGCCTTTGGCGCTTTAGCATCTGTGACTTCGTTCTCACAGAACACATTGATTTGATAATCCACGCTACCAGGTGGCAGGATGCGGTGAACATCCAACTCAACAGTCCAATCTCCTGGCTCAATCGGGCCACTCAGATACCCCGGTGATGCCCAGTTTGTGGAGATAATCGGTTGTTGATCATCATTGTTGTGCCTGGTTCCCCGTGCTCCATTCGGGCCATAAACTGAAATACTAAGCTGGTGTGGAATGTTACCCACTCCTGGATGCTCTGGTGTGTGTGCAAATTCAAGTCGCAGTGTTTTGGTTCCATCGGGAACCTTAAAATTGTGCGGAACATGGGTGGCCATGCTATCCAGTGTAAGATGTCCGTAAATTTCTTGTTTCATGATCTGCCTATCTGTGTTTGTTACTATTTGGTCTTTGAAAGGCTTTTTAACCTATCAAGTTTATGCTACCGCGTTTCCGCTAACCCTTGTGATACCTGAGAGCGTTAGTTCATTCTTACGATGGCAGGCCACGAGCCTCCCTTCATCATCGCACTCCAGCGTTGGTGAATTCTGCTGACAATTTGAACTCGCGAAAGAACATCTTGGAGCAAAGGAGCAGCCTGGAGGCAAATTGGCTGGGTTTGGAGGATGTCCCTGCAAAGGCTCTCTACGAGATTTATTGGGGTGATATTCTGGCGTAAGGACAGCTGAAAGAAGAGCTGCAGTGTATGGATGACGAGGAGAACTATAGATCTCATCAGTTGGGGCGATTTCTACAATGCGTCCTGCGTACATAACTGCGACACGGTCAGAAATGTTAGAGACGACATTCAGGTCATGCGAAACGAAAAGATAGGTCAGGCCAAGGTCTCTCTGCAAATCCTGAAAAAGATTCAGTATTTGAGCCTGCACCGAAACATCTAGGGCAGACACAGGTTCATCAGCAATCACAATTTTCGGTTTGGGAGCAAGGGCCCGGGCAATCCCAATTCGCTGGCGCTGCCCACCCGAAAAGGCATGAGGATAGCGATCACTCTGGGCAGGATCTAGCCCAACTCTTTCTAGGACTTCATAGACTCTCTGCTGCCGGAGGCGCCGATCTTCAATGCGTGAGGGTCCATTTCTCAAAGATTCAGACACAATCTCAAAAACAGTCATCCTGGGATTGAGTGAAGCAAATGGATCCTGAAAAACAAAGCGGATGTGCTGCCAAGCATTCCGCCGCTCCTGCTCGGACAAATTTGAAATCTCACGCATTTGTCCCTCGATAGCTAATCGAATCTTGCCATCAGAGGGATCTATCGATCCAGCAATGGTTTGACCAAGTGTTGTTTTGCCACAGCCCGACTCACCTACAAGACCCAGCGTTTCTCCTTCTTTTATTTCCAGGCTCACCTCAGTTACAGCACGAATCGTTTTTTCTTTTCTACGGATTAAGCCCGTTCGCTTCACAAACTGTCGAGACACTGATTCCACCTGCAAAGCCACGTTTGCAAGTGATTCCGTTTTCTCCCCTTCGTCACTGGCTGTGGTTACTCCCTCTTTCTTGAACTCTTCAGGAACACCTGCTCTCCCTAGAAAACACCGAACATTTGTACTACCAAGATTGATTGGAGGCCGATCTATATTGCACAATTCTGACTTGTTATGCTGACAGCGCGTGGAAAAAGCACATCCGGTGGGTCTCTCCAACAGTGAAGGGACAATTCCTGGAATGACGGGCAGCCTCGATTCCTGATTGCCAGCGTAATGTGGTGCAGCAGAAATCAGTGCTCTTGTATAGGGATGACGTGGTTTGGAAAAAATTAGCTCAACAGGTCCTGATTCAACCACTTCTCCCAAGTACATCACCACAACTTCATCAGCAATTTCTGACACAACCCCCAGATCGTGAGTGATGAACAAGATGGACATCTCAAATTTCTTCTGGATCGTACGCATCAAATCCAGGATAACCGCCTGTGTGGTCACATCCAGGGCTGTCGTGGGTTCATCGGCAATCAACAGGCGAGGATTTGTCATCAGCGCCATGGCAATCATGGCTCTTTGCCTCTGACCACCTGAAAGCTCAAAAGTATAGGATTCCATCTGAGCCTGTGGATCAGGCATTCCAACTGCTTCCAGAACCTCAATCGCCCGGGCTCTTGCCTGGTTTTTGGTGACCCTTTCGTGTTGTCGCAGAGCTTCAACGATTTGATTCCCGATCGTGTAGAAGGATGACAGCGCCGTCATCGGTTCCTGAAAAATCATCGTTGCATCATTCCCACGCAACCTTCGTAAGACTTTGGAATCAGGCTTCAAACCAACTATATCTACGAGTGTCCCTTTTGGATCAGAGTAATGGATCGTTCCCTCGTCAATCGTCGAATTGGCACCCGTGATCCCCAAGAGCGTTCTTGCAGTTACCGACTTTCCACAACCAGATTCCCCTACAAGACAAACCGTTTTGCTTTTTGGAATGTCAAAGGAAACATCTTTAAGCGCCTGGAGGCGACGCTTCTCTTCCCAGAAAGAAACAGAAAGCCCTTGGACAGACATCAAGAGATCAGTTCTCATAAGGATCCCCCGCATCTCGCAGGCCATCACCAAGAAAGTTCAAAGACAGGACTGCAAGCACGACAGCAAAGCCTGGAAGAAACAGCCAGGGAGCCGTCGAAATCGATTTGAGATTCTGTGCTTCCTGTAACAGCACCCCCCAACTGACAACTGGTTGCCTTAGGCCGATCCCCAGAAAGCTTAGCGACGTTTCAGCGATGATCATTCCCGGAATCGCCAGGGTTACCACTGCAATAATGTGAGAGAGAAAATTCGGAAGCATGTATTTGAAAATAATGCGCAGCGGCCGATTTCCATCCAGCCTTGCGGCCTTAATAAAATCTTCATTTTTGAGAGCCATAAATCGTCCTCGCACAACGCGGGCGAGTCCGGTCCATCCGATGATCGAAAGGATGATTGTGATCAGGAAATAAGTCTGAATCGGTGGAGCTGTCGGTGGGATCGCGGCGGCTAAACCAATCCACAATGGGATCGAAGGAATGGACTGCAGAATTTCAATCATTCGCTGAATACCAAGGTCGATGAAACCTCCAAAAAACCCTGAAATTCCTCCAATCATGATTCCCAAAATCAAACTCAGCGCGACACCTACCAAACCAATAGTCATGGACACACGGGTCGCATGGATCGTCCTACTGAGAACATCCCGACCCAATCTGTCCGCACCAAAAAAATAAACACGGTCACTTTTTTTAATCGGACCGAAGAGGTGCCGGTCATAATCAAACAAACCCCAAAGTTCGTATTTATCCCCCCTCACCCAAAAACCCAGTTGAATGATTTTTCGTGGATCTTCTACGAAAGTTCGCTTCCCAGAGTCATAATCGACTTTTGAGCGATATCCTAGGACGTGGAGCCGGAAGGTTTCCTGTCTAGATCGATCCTTAACAAAGAAACGAATTGATTGGGGTGGAGCATAGACATCACGAGCTTTGTAGGTAGATTGTGAGTGAGGCGCCAGGAATTCGGTGAATGCAGCCACCAGGTAAATGAAAATCGTGAACAAGAACCCCAAAAAGCCCAAACGATGTCGCCGGAATCTTCGCCAGATCAATGTTCCGTAGTTTGCGTTATCTGCAGCGAAACTCACATCATTTCTCCTTCCCTCGCTTGGCGTCTGATGCGCGGATCCAATAACATCAGGCAGAGATCTGAAAATAGAGTTCCCAACACAGCAAGAAAGCTCAGGAACATGATCAAGGAAGATGCGAGGTACAGATCCTCTTCTTTGAGAGCTTGCAAGAGAAGAGGTCCTGTCGTTTGCAGACCCAGTACGACAGCAACAATTGTTTCACCCGAGATGATTTTTACAAATAGGTCATTTAAATCGGAAACAAAGGGATTCAGCGAATGTCTCACGGGGTATTTAATGACCAGATTTAATTCTGTGAGTCCTTTCGCTCGGGCTGTCAGCACATACGGACGATGCAATTCATCAAGGAGGTTAGCTCGAATTTTCCGGATAACTTCCGCAGTCCCAGCAGTCCCCAGAACAATTGTCGGTATCCAGAGGTGAGATAGTAAATCGAGGAACTTATCGAATGACCAGGGAGCATTGATATACTCTGGAGAGAATAGTCCTCCAACGCTTTGGCCAAAGTAACGGAATGAAATGTAGAGGAGAACGAGTGCTAGGAGAAAATTTGGTACCGCAAGCCCCACAAAACCTACAAAAGTGGCAGCATAATCTCCAAGAGAATACTTACGAACCGCAGAATAGATTCCGATTGGGATCGCTACGATCCAGATGAACATCAAGGTAACGACGGAGAGAGTCGTTGTCAGTCCCAGACGTTGAGAAATCAATTCAGAAACTGGAACATCCCACCCGAAGGAGTATCCGAAATCTCCACGAAAGAGAATATTTCCCATCCATATCAGATATTGTTCTAACGCGCTCTGATCGAGTCCATACATTCGGCGCAGATCAGCAATCTCATGCTCCTCAAAAACCTCCCCATACTGGTTGGCCTCCAATACGATCCTATCCACGAAATCACCAGGTGGTAGAATGATAATGAAGAAGGAAACCACAGTGATGACGAAAACCGTAATCATCATCAACGAGAGTCTTCGGACGAGGAATCTAAGCATCTGAATAGGATATCAAGGCGGGGCAAAGATCTCGAAGCGATCTCAATCTTCACCCCAAGTGACCTACTGCTTATCCTTCGTTATGTAAAAGGTTGAAAAGTTTGCAGGAGAAATTCCTGGATACATCCAACCCTCCATCAGAGGCTCAGGCACATTACGGAGACGAGTGCTGACAGCCCGATAGTTTCCGGCTGGCAGAGCAATTCCAATGCGAGGAAAGTTATCTGTCACCAGTTCCAAAAATTCACCCATCACCTCATCTTGCATGGCGCCAGCAACCAGTGGAATCTGATCAATCAGCTCCAGCATTCGCTTCACATTTGCGGGTGGCTCTGTTCCCTCTTTCCCTTTAGTGTCATGATATTTCTTCCAATCAAGGTCATTGTCTGCTCCAAGCAGATCATTAGGTGCTAAGAGAGGTAAGCGACCCGCTCCATTTTCGGATAGCCAAAGACCGATATCATTATCAGCTGCTCCGCGCCGACTGATGGATGTTGCATCCGAAAGAACCTCAATCACCGTTTCTACTCCGACAGCTTCCCAATAACCTTTGATCAACTCCATCATGTCAACCCAGTCGGACTTGAAGTCTTTGTTGACCGCAATGACAACGACAAAACGATCACCGTTGGGGCGCAACCGAAATCCGTCACTGTCTTTCTTGCTGAGTACTTTATCCAAATATTCTGCTGCAAGCTCAGGATCATATTCAGTGTACTGTTTGGCCATCTTTTCAGAATAAAAGGGAGACCTTGGACGTGGAGCCACCTGATACGGTTCACCCTGACCTAGAAAGACAACATCAATCAACTCTTCTCGGTCAATTGCGTGGGACAGCCCGATGCGGAAGTTTTTGTCTCGGTAAACAGAAGCCCTTAAGGTATCAGGATGATTTTCAGGGAACTGAAAATTAGCCACGTTCATATCAGCTGAGTCTGCGGCCACAAAACGGTAGTCTCCCTGCTCCATGTTTTCAAAGAAGACACTTCGGTTCGCAGGCGTGGAGATATTGACTCGGCTAATATCAACCTCACCAGTCAGCGACTTTGCCAACTGGATTTCAGTATCCGCTGCCAGGACCCATTGACGATAATCAATGTATGGCAGTTGGTTACAGGCTTTATCCACCTTAAAATAGTATGGATTTCTTTCGAACTTGAATTGCTCTTTTCCGAGGAAGGGTTCTTTGGGAATCCATCCATGTACAGAAGGGCGAGCGGGATTGTTGTATTCTGACTGCTTGCCGTAGCTACCGACAGTAGCATTCCACCACTGTGTGTAATCTGTAGAACCATCTGCCGCCATGAGTTTTGCGACCCCATCTGGGTTCAAGCCCTTGATAAATTGTCGATGGTAGTGCTCAGCAAATTGTACAACCCGAACTCCGTAGGGGGAGGCTAGGTTTTCCAATAACAAGCCATTTGGATTAGACCACGAGAATTGAACAGTATGTTTGTCCACTGCCTTTACTGTTGCTTGCTCGCCCTTGACAACCATGTAGCCACGCGGCTTGGATTGTATGTCCTTGTTAGACTCAACGTACGTCCACCAAAACACAATATCATCAGCCGTAAATTCCTCGCCGTCAGACCATTTCATACCCTTTCGCAGTTGGAAGGTGTACGTTGTCGCGTCATCAGAAATCTGCCAACTCTTGGCGACGTTAGGTACAATTTCACTTCCATCTACTGACCAGCGCACGAGTGGTTCATATCCAAAATGACGGAATTCAGCTAAGCGGTTCCCTCCCGTGGTATCAACCATTGTTCCACCATAAACACCAATTTGCTCTGCGACCTCCACAACTAGTGGTTCCTCAGGAACACGTTCTCGTACCTCTGGGAGCGCTCCGGATGCGACCGCGTTTGCCAGCATCGGCGATTCATTGTAATTAGAGCAACTTTGTGCTTGAGCAGAATTTGACAGCGCTGTGAATGTGAGTACACCCGTTATAGTGGAGAATCTGTAAAACCTGCTAAAAAGACTTTTTTTCATGACTTCCTTTACTGATTAATTTCAAAATAGGACCGATTCTTGGTGAGCAGATAGAAATGTTTACATTTGGCCTCCTTCAACAAATGGTTGACTTAGAAAGTTGAGGCAAATTTAATTTGATGACACCTCTAACGGCTAAGAAACATCATGATCCAATGACTAGATTTATATTTTGAAAATCTTAAACGACTTACTAAGTTGTTAATTTTCTTAACTGCTTGACTGAGATCTTTGAAAATTTGTTTCTACAACTAAAGTGAAATGATAAATGGTCAAGAGTATGTTTAAAGGCTAACCATCTTCTAACCTATTTCCTCGAGAAATTAGAAAATTTAAACTTTCAATACTGTTTAAATTTCAATCAGGGCGCAAAAACCCACAATTGTCTCGAAAAATTTTTCTTAGGCTTGTGAGGGATCAAATGAAAATAAACGTGGGAATTATTGGCTTAGGCGAAGTTGCCCAGCTTGTTCACTTGCCTATCCTTTCGGATCTAAATGATAAGTATCGGATCAAAGCTGTTGCGGACATCTCACCCTCATTAAATGAGTTTATTGTAAATAAATATAATATTTCAAATAGTTATCTTTCTCCATCTGGTATCATAAAGGATCCTGAAATTGATGCTGTATTTGTGCTGTCTCCAGATCAACATCACTTTGAATTTGTGCAGGAGTCCATCAAATCTGGAAAACATGTCTTCGTTGAGAAACCAGCTACCCTGAATATCCAGCAACTAAAAGAACTGGTTCATTTAGAACAGGGTTTTCCAAATCAAATTACAATGGTTGGCTACATGCGTCGCTACGCTGGATCGTTCCTAAGGGCTAAGGAACTGATTCGAGTGAGCACTAAGAAAACTGAATATCTCAGATTCCGAGACATTATTTGTGAAGGCCCATTTTTTGTGAATCAAACAAGACCGATCTTTTCACCTGCTGATATCCCCTCGGATTTAATCGAAGCATCCAAGAAGAAGCGCAACCAACAACTTGATAGCGCTCTCGGCCCGGAAACAACTGCAGCACACATGACCGCTTATCAAATGTTAACCGGCCTTGGTTGTCATAGTTTTTCTGCTGTCCGTGAGCTATTCGGATCCCCAATTAGGGTCAAGGCAGCAGCGGCATCTCATCAAGGGGTGCTACTGATCATCGTCCTAGAATACGACGGATTTCTTGCAACCTATGAGTTAGTGAACAACCAGGAAATCGTTCAATTTGACGCAACCATCGAGATCTATCAGAAAGATCGACGGCTCAAAATAAATTACGAGTCTCCCTATGTCCGCCATCAAGCTTCTACACTAGAACTTTCTGTGTATGCTGAGGGGAACGCTCAGACCACCATCTATGGTCCTGATTACAAGGATCCTTTCGTCAATAAAATCTGTGAGTTTTACGACTGTATTGCCTCCAGTCGTAAGCCAAAAACAAGTTTACAGGACTCGCTTGAAGACCTGGAACTGTTCCAGAAAATCATCGAAACCTTAAAGAAATCGGAATCAGTATGAAAGTAACTATCGCTACCGCCCCTTGTTCTTGGGGAGTCTGGTATCCTGATGGAACTCCATCAGGCACACCTTGGCACACTTTTTTGGATCAGGCTGCTTCCGCAGGGTATCAAGCTCTGGAACTAGGCCCCATTGGCTATCTACCAGCAAACTATCAGGAGTTATCAACCGAGCTTGAGAAGAGGTCCTTGTCAGTTTGTGCGGGAACGGCCTGCTATGCCTTCGATCAAATCAGCAATTTAGATAGTATTCGGGAAGAGTTAAATTCGTTGTGTTCGCTGCTGGTTCAGATGAATGCAAAATATCTTGTGACAATGGATGAATCAGATGTTGGGAGATTCGGTGAAAAAAAATCAGATTTGACCATCTCACAATCAAACAAATATTTTCAGATTATTCGTGAGATGGCCGCATTCACCTTCCAAGAACACGGCATCAAAACCGTTTTTCATCCGCATATCAAATCTCTCTACGAATATGAAAATGAGATCCAAAATTTGATGGAGGCAACCGGGATCGATCTATGTTTTGATACCGGCCATCACGCTTATTCAAATGGAAGTCCTGAAGCAGGCGACCGCTCGGCGCTGGATTTTCTAATTAGGTACCCTGAGCGTATTGCTTACCTGCACTTCAAAAATGTAGATGGGCTAATCAAAAAAAAAGTTCTTGTGGAGAACCTTGATTCAGACCAGGCATTTGATCTGGATGTGATGTGTGACTTGGAAGATGGAATTATTGATTTTCGAGAACTGAAGACTGTTCTTGAAACCATCAACTTCGAAGGCATTGGGGTGATCGAACAGGACATGCCAAGAGCAACAACGGATCAAGCTTTCACTTCTGCTAAAAGAAACCTGAATTTCTTGAAGCAGATTGATTTGGTGTGATTTTTCATCGGATGTCTTGAAGCTTGTTTTCGACTGAAGCGATCAAAATAGTCATTGAAAATTACTCCATCAGCATATTGCTGAAAGATCAGATCGATTAACTTGGCTAAACAAACTAAATCTCTACTGTCTATCTTCCTCTTCAAAAATTCCCTTGACCAATGCTGATTTTCTTGTGTACTGCACCTCCAAATTCTCCAAAGTTGGAGGAAATACCGGTGTGAACTACCGAATCTTGTGATTACTGGGGGCGAGGGAGCCTCCTGTACTATTCTTTCAGGGCGATTTTCAGTCCAGGCAACATCCCAAGGAGAGCTGAATGAAATATCTCATTTTCGCAGCAATTAGCGCGATTCTCGCAGTCCATACAGCGGTCGCCGCAGATAAGAAATTGACCATCTCCGTCTATTCTTTTGCTCAAGATGCTTACAAAGAAGCGCTCTATGATCCGTTTGAGGCAATCTGTGACTGCGAACTGGTGATCGAAACCGGCAATAGCGTCGAGCGGATGGCCAAAATCGAAGCCAATGCTGCCAAGCCTGTGATCGACATGGCAGTGATCTCTTCTCATGACGCACTGGCCTTGGCTCGAAAGGGACTTCTACAGAATCTGGATGTCTCAAAGCTCTCCAGCTACAATGATCTATATGAGGCGGCCAAGAATCCTCTCGGTGAAAATTGGGCCGTTGGTTACACCTTCTACGCCAGTTCAATTGTCTATCGCTCCGACTTGATTCAAATCAACAGCTGGAAGGATCTCCTATCTCCTGAACTTGACGGCAGAGTCGCTCTTCCCAACATCACCGGCACCCAGGGACCACTCACTCTTTTCATGCTGTCAAAGGCACTTGGCCACCAAGGCTACGGATTTGAAGAAACCATTGATAGCATTGGCGCAAGGGCTGATGACATCGTCACCTTTTACGTCCGATCTTCTCAACTTGCGCAGTTGATGAACCAAGAAGAAGTCATTGCAGCTCCCGTTGGACGTTTTGCCTGGAGCAGCTTTGCTAAGAGCCCGCTTCCCTTTGTCTGGGCCAATCCCCAAGAAGGACAAACGGGAGGGATGAATGTGATGATCATGACCAAAGGCAATGGCAATGAAGAATTGGCTTATCAATTCATGGATTACTGGCTCTCCGTGGAGTCCCAGACCCGCATTGCCAACGCCAAGATTGACAGTCCCGCAAATAAGAAAGTTCAAGTCTCAGACGAAGTTGCCGTGAGCCTGACTTATGGTGCTGAGCTCATTGATTCTCTCAACATCATCAGCCCTGCCGATATCATCGACAATCGTGAAGGCTGGGTTGAGCGTTGGAACACCAAGGTCATCAAGTAGATAGTTGATCAAACCTGACTGAGATCTCGGAGTGATTACTCCGGGATCCTCCTTCTCAACACTCCCACCGTGTTTCAAAACCGTCTAGAGGGCTTGGTGCTGGCCCTCCCTGCAGTACTTTTCACAGCAACCCTCTTCTTGTTGCCTGTCCTCGTCCTCCTTTCAGAAGGCTTCAAGGTCGATGAAGCTTGGTCGCTGCAAGGCTATGCGGACTTTATCAGCAAGCCCCTGAATCAGACGGTCTTTTTCCGAACTCTCAAACTAGGCTTCCTCGTTGCAGGGGTCAGCGCCGTTATCGGATATGCGACAGCATTCTCCATCTTCCATCTGCCATCCAAACATCGTGGACGAATCTTTGGGCTAGTGGTCTTGCCACTGATGATCTCCCCTGTCGCACGAACCTATGCCTGGATCGTCATTTTGGGACGTACGGGCATTGTCAACGATGCCATCGTCGGGTTGGGACTCAGTGACACACCGATTCGGTTGTTATTTACAGAGACAGCGGTCTTCCTGGGATTACTTCAGCTCTTCATGCCACTGATGATCATTTCCCTGATCTCCGCCATGGAAAATTTGCCAAATGACGCGGTTGCTGCTGCCCGAGTTTTGGGAGCAAACTGGCTGCAGGTCTTTCTGAAGGTCATCCTTCCACTGACCAAGGAAGGGCTGGTCATCGGAGGAACACTGGTTTTTACGGGTTCTCTCACCGCTTACATCACCCCTGCGATCCTTGGGGGAGCGAAGGTCTTGATGCTGGAGACACTGCTTTATCAGAGAGTGAATGTAGCCAATGACTTTGTGTCCGCAGGAATCATTGCCACTATCTTGATCACAATGAGTTTTGGCTCCAATCTACTCTTCAAACGGATTGCGACCGCTCGAAAGTAGTCCAGAAATCAACTGTATAACAATCCTAGATGGGCAGACAATCACTCTACTGGCTCTTGTTTTTGAAAGTATGAGATCAAAATTTTCACCGGACCTCTTCGCACTTGGAAAAGATCTGCGGAACAGTGTTCTTGGCAGAAGATCCTGATGGGTAAGTGGACATCATTTTTGATTATTGGACTGACCCTCACTTTCCTGATCGGGCCATTTTTTATCATTATTGCAGCAGGTCTATCGGCTGGAGAAAATTTGGCTTTTCCACCGCAGGGACTCTCGCTCAAATGGTATTGGGCAGTCTTCAAAGTCCAGAGTTTTCGGGAGAGTTTTGCTCTCTCCATGTTCCTTGCTGTATTTGGAACACTGACGGCCTTGGTGCTCGGCGTTCCGGCAGCCTACGCTCTCAGTCGCTATCGTCTACCTTTTGCGGAGACGGTCAAAACGATCGTCGCAGCTCCAATCATCGTTCCGGGGATCATTGTTGGACTCGGACTGTTGCGTTACCTGGTGATTCCACTTGATTTCACGGTCTCACTGGCGCTCTTCATGGCTCACACTGCGCTGGTAATTCCCTATGCGGTACGAGTTGTAATAGCTAGTTTGGAGAATTTGCGAAGCGACATGGAGGAAGCTGCTATATTGCTGGGCTGCACACGATTGGGAGCTTTTGTCAAAGTAGTGCTGCCCAATATTCGCGGAGGAGTCCTAGCAGCTTTCATTTTGGGATTCGTCACTAGCTTTAATCAGGTACCCGTTTCATTGTTTCTTTCCGGTCCAGGGGTACGCACACTGCCAATTGATATGCTGGCCTATATGGAAATCACTTACGACCCCTCAGTTGCAGCCCTCTCTGCGTTGCTCGCAATCATGTCCGTGGGGATCATTTTCCTCGCTGAAAAATTCTTGGGCTTCTCTCGCTATGTCTGAGTCCTTTGTTTCCCTGAAAAATCTGACGCTTGCTTATGGGGACACGGTCGCGGTGTCCAAACTCAGCCTGAACATCCGCAAAGGAGAGCTGATCACTCTTCTTGGACCCTCAGGATGTGGCAAAACCACCACGATGAGAGCCATCGCAGGTCTATTGTCTCCTCGCTCAGGGACAATCGAGATTGATGGGAACGACGTCACTAAAGTCCCTGCCAATAAACGTGGTGTTGGGTTAGTGTTTCAGTCCTACGCATTATTCCCCCATCTTTCTGCCTTTGAAAATGTAGCCTTTGGCCTGCGACTCAGAAAAGTTTCAAATGGTGAGATCAAGAAACGAGTGGAACAAAGTCTCGATACGGTCGAACTTGGCGAATTTGCCAATCGTAAACCGAGCGAGCTCTCCGGTGGCCAGCAACAAAGGCTCTCCTTGGCTAGATCTCTTGTTCTGGAACCCAAGGTCATGTTGCTTGACGAGCCACTTTCGAATCTGGATGCTCGTTTGCGGCTGGACATGCGGTCTGAATTGCAGCGCCTGCAACGCAACAGCGGCATCACCATGGTCTTTGTTACCCATGACCAAGGGGAGGCTCTTGCGCTAGCTGACCGAGTCGTCCTGATGAAGGACGGTTTGATCGAACAGATGGGCACTCCAGCTGAACTCTACAACCATCCCAGTACTGTCTTTGCTGCCGATTTCATGGGCTTTGAGAACATTTTCGAAGTTCGTGAGGGAGCCTTGATTGGCAGGGACGGCAGCAAGATCAGTGGATACAACGCTCCATCTGGATCTTTAGCCTGGCGTCCTGGTGGTGTCAGCTTAGGAAGTGGCCCCTTCCGTGGGACGGTTGCTGGTGTATCTTTCGCTGGTGAGATGTGGGAATACGTCATCACCTCCCCCCTAGGTCGGATCACAGCTTCCACTCCAGCCGGGAATACCCCTTATCCAATCGGAGCCACCCTAGCCTTTGACCTACCCGAGCAGTTTGGACACCAAATCAAGGGAGCTGGCTGATGGGATTATGGGTCGATACCGACTTTGGATTTGACGACTTATGGGCCTTGCTGGTCCTTGAAGCGGAGGGCGTTGCCATTGATGGCGTGTCCCTCGTCGCAGGCAATTCCCAACTGGAGCAAGTCTGTGCCAACGCTTTAGGTGCGATCCACCATTTTGGTTTCTCATGGCCAATCTACAAAGGTGCAGGTGGTCCGTTGTCCCGTCCTTTGGAGACTGCAGAAAGAGTTCTAGGACCAAAGGGTATGCGCAGCCGAGGACAATTCCTGCCCTTGGTTCGAGCACCACACGTCCAGGAAGCGCAGCCAGCTTTGGCAAGCTGGCTGGATTCCGAAGGCACCAAAGACGTGCTTGCCATCGGTCCACTCACCAACCTCGCTCTCGCATACCAAAGCTTTCCGGACAAGCTGCAGAGGTTAAAGAGTCTAACTTGGATGGGGGGTAGTCGGGCCAGAGGCAACCACACCGAGCATGCCGAATACAATGCCTTTGCTGATGCAGACGCCCTCGCCACTGTCCTTCAGCATGATGCACCACTGTGGGTTGTCGATCTGGAACTCTGCCGCCAAGTCACATTTGGTCCAGCTGATGCGCCAGTTTTGGAGGATGGTCTTTTGGCAGACTTACTGGGAGGCTACCTCGATATCGCCCTTTCCCGAGGACGAGAGCGGATGGCAATCTACGATCCGATTGCTGCTTTGGCTGTTGTCCAGCCGTTCCTAATCAAGTTTGAGCGAGTCAACCTATCCGTACACACTGAGAATGATTCTCGATACGGTCAGACAGAGTTCAATTTTGTGCAGACTGTGAATGCTTCGATTGGAACCGGAATTGACCCCAAGATTACGCTTCAAATCTGTATCAAAGCCCTAAAACAGAGACAAAACCAATGAGCGAAGCAAACCTGACTCTGAATCAGTTTTTGCAGCAAATCCCCAAGATCGAGTTGCATTGTCATCTCCTTGGTACCGTCCGCAAGGAGACCATGAAGGAACTGGCTCGTAAGAATGGTGCCCGCACCACAGATGCTGAAATTAATGCTTTTTACGTCCGTGGTGAGAAGCCGGTAGGGGTCCTCCACATTTTCCGTGAGTTGGAAAACCAAATTCTCCAAGACCCTGATGACCTGCGTCGAATCACCTATGAATACCTGGAAGACGCCTCCCGTCAGCAGGTTCGACATGCAGAGTTTTTCTGGAACCCGACAGGCACTCTAGCAGCGACTGATCTCTCTTACAGCGAATTGCAGAACGCCATTCTTTTGGGCATGAACGAGGCTGAGACAGACTTCGGGATCACCAGCTTACTCATCCCCAGTATCGATCGTGAGGCCTCTGCATCCGCAGGTCTCGAAATGGTAGCGTTGATGTGCGCCCACCGTCATCCTGCCGTTGTGGGTATCGGAATGGATTACAACGAAGTCAACAATCCACCTGAAAAATTTTCTGATGCCTACGCATTGGCAAAAAAAGTGAGCTTGAAGACAACCGCTCATGCCGGAGAATTTGGCACTTCCTGGAAGAACGTGGAAACCGCAATGGATGTTCTGGGAGTTGATCGGCTCGATCATGCCTACTCAGTTCTCGACAATCCCGCCCTTGTCTCACGTTGCATTGATCAAGGAATTTTGATCACGGTGGTCCCGACAAACAGCTACTATCTTCGAACCTTGAGCGCCGATTTATGGGCTCAAGAACACCCAATTCGTCAAATGGCTCGGGCTGGATTAAAAATTCATCCAAATACGGACGATCCTTCTTTTCATCTAGTCGACCCAATCAAATGCCAGCGGATGATGATCGAAGCTTTCGGTTACGGCGTCGATGACCTCAAGAACTTTATGCTCAACGGCCTGGAAGGATCATGGCTTGATCACACGACTAAAAGCAATTTGATTAAGAAGTGGTCGGAAGAATTCGATGAGCAGCGACAAAAATATCTTTAAAAACAGAATAATTTCTTGAGCCTACAATTGTTTTCACTTGAAAACCAAATTGTGTTGATCACTGGATCCAGTCGGGGGCTGGGGTGGTCAATGGCCAAGGCAGTTGCAGAAGCAGGAGCCACCGTCCTGCGGCATGGCCTAGATGAGAACTTACTCAAAGAGCGTCAGCAATATCTTCAAGAGTTGGGACAACAAGCTGAATACTATCTTTTTGACGTCACCAATGACGATGAGGTGCTTGCTGCTTTCGGAAAAATTCGGGAACAGTACGGTCGATTGGATGGCTTGATCAACAATGCTGGTTTTCAACACCGCCGTCCGCTGATCAAATTTGAACTAGAAGATTTTGATCAGGTGGTGAACACCAATCTCAGGGCGAGTTGGTTACTTTCTCGGGAAGCCGTGCGCTTGATGCAAGCTCAAGGATCAGGGTCAATTGTCAATATTGCTTCAATCATGGGGCCCCAGGCTCGTAAGACCATCTCAGCCTACACTGCCAGCAAGGCCGGAGTGGTTGGCCTGACCAAGGCCCTGGCTGTTGAATTGGGACCACAAGGCATTCGCTGCAACGGTATCGCCCCTGGCTACTTTGCCACAGAGATGGCTACCGATCTTGTCAAAGATCCTCAATTCACCTCCTTCATTTCTGGGAGAACACCTATGCAGCGCTGGGGTGATCCGGATGAACTCGGTGGGGTTGCTGTCTTCCTGCTTTCCAACGCCGCATCCTACATCAACGGAACCGTGATCTTCGTTGATGGAGGCATGTCTTGTCAGGTCTGATCCCAAACAGAAGCTGCCAGAATATTCTATAAAACTGTGAAGTTCTAACTTAGCTTCTTTGAAATCACTTAGGTTTTAGATGCTCATCAAGGAGATAGCATCAGACACGTCTTCTTCCCAATCTTTAGAATTACTTCAGAAAAATTTAATTAACTTGGCGAAATTCTGGGCTTAGGTCTAAACGACTGTAGAAGTGTGAAGAATCGTGAGGAGAACAATTGTTATTGGAAGTGCGCCCGAATTGCGCCTGCAGGAGGAATTCTGAGGATCTCTGAAATTTGATTGACTTCTAAGCAACTGATTTTGTTGGTGGGCTGACAGGGGCTCGAACCCTGGACCACCTGATTAAAAGTTCCATCTCTACTAAAATGCACTTGAAGTAACTGAAATAAACTTAACGAAATCAGTTGATTGAGTCAATTACTAGTTTCGTGGATTCAAGTGAATTGAAGCAGTTGATGGCACAAATTGGCACAAAAACCTAGGTTGGCGCAATCTGTTGTTGATGTAAAAAAATCTATGAACATTTTCTTCAACAACAGTGCATCTCCAAGCAAAGTGAATCATCACCCAAGTTGATTCTCTCAAATTCCGACTACTGCATACCCCGCTCGGTTAAGATGCAACACACGTTGCTCCATTAAGTTCAAAACAATGCTAAAATTTATGGTCATTGAGTGGGGGAATGAAAGTTTAAAAACATGACGTGACGACGATTCTAAGAACTCTATGAAGCAGGGCTGAGTTCGGCCTCACAGACAAAGGTGTTCAACTAGCTTTTCTGTGGGTTGGTATTTTTTGAATCACAATCAATGGGAGAATTTAATGTTATTCATGATCGGACAAACACACGATTATTCGACCTGCCATGTTCGCAATCAGGAAAAACTCAAGAAATATAACTCTGCAATACAGGAATTAACTGACAAAAGTGTGAAGTTACACGCCATGTACAGTAACAGACTGGAACACACAGCCTACATGGCCATTGAGTCAGATTCGATGGAAGCCATTGATAAGGCTTTTGATAGTGTACTCGAACTGGGTCATTGGGAAATCACGCCAGTGGTGCAAAGTTTTCCGACACAGAACTGAGGGTGTAGTTGGACATCACAAATCCATAGTACTAATACCAGCTGGGGCATCGTGGCAAGTGCACTATTGATTGGCCACTAGTGTCAGGTATGAAAAACCTGCTGGCACTGCTGTTACGTGACAAACCTGCAATCGCAGGTAGTGCTCAGAGGCAGCTTGACCCCAGCTGGATTCAAATTTGATAGATTTATTACTGGACAGCAGGCACTTTCAGCAATGTTTCCAATACTGCCAGAGAAACGCAGACTCCAACAGTACAGGCAGTCCAGAGCGCAATGATGATGTAGGTGTTATCTCTTTGTCCAAACTCCATGATGCCTCTTTCGGATTGGTTGACGGATGCAACGTTATTGTGCTTCCAAGTATGTCAACGATCCGTATAGACTCGGAGGACAGTGGGGGGGAGTTAAGAGACCTAGTGATTCCAAGCTAATATTTTAGCCCATGAAATTTTATGAAGATTACCAATATGAACTAATTCGAATGGTTAGAAATTTTTTATTTCAGGGAGGACAACTAAGAAAAATTGATCAGGATGCTGTCACCGTTCACTGTAGCAGTGTAGGTTTTAAGAGGAATAGAAGCTGGGCCCTGAAGAACACTCCCATCCTTACCAAATCGGCTGTTGTGACAAGCACAAACATAGTTGCTGCCAACCGTACAACCCAAATGCGTGCAATAGCGGCTTACTACGTTAACTGAGTCCTGACTGGTTCGATGTACCAATATACCTGGATTGGGTATGCCGTTGACAGCATTGAATGCCAAGGAACCATCAGGATTCGCTAAAACACTATAATTACTGTCAGTAGTATCAATTATCAAATCAGCATCAAAGGTATTGTTTTCGTTTTCAGTAGCACCAATGGGGGTGTCTGGATCCTCCTCAACTATGGTATTGTCGCTAACTTCTGAACTTTCATTCGAATCTACCTCTGAAGATTCACTGGCATTTTCAATATCATCAATCGAGCTTTCTGAATTCCCCTCAACTGTGGCGTTATCACTAACCTCTAAACTCTCATCTAAATCTACACCTGAGGGATTGCTAACATTGTCAGATTCATCAGCAGCAGCAACTGGTTCCAGGTCAACCGTAGCATTATCACTTTCACCCGATCCTCCACCCGAAGCAGAACAAGATACGAGAGAACCAACGGAGCCAATACTTAATCCTGCTATAGCAATTTTTTGAGCAGTGGACGTCTATGGAGTGGTTTCATTTTGATTACTCAGATAAATTTTTCTTGCTAAGAGAAGAATCGAAATTGTGTCTGGTGAAAAAACAGATCCCAAAAACTCAGCTTGGTTTTAATGAGATCCAGTAGCGTCTGGTTGAAAAAGACTGAACGGCCCATCAACGGAAATTTTGATGCTTGATGGAAATTATTCGAACTGACTGTCATTGACATGAGACTGTGGACAAGACCATGAAAAAACAACTTTTTCAAGTCACCTGCTGCTTATATTTTCTCCTAACAATTACTCAGAAAATCAATGCGCAGCAGAAAATAGTGAGAATGAACCCAAATCAATGTTCTCAAAGTTCAACAACCAGAGAATACTTTGTAAAGCAGGGTAAATTTCAAACAGCGAATGAACTTATTCCTCCTGGTTGCTTTGCTCAACTTATAACAGAGCTGAATGGGGATGACAGCGTGGCTGCAGTCTTTCTAAACAGAACACAAATGAGAGGTTGCATTGATGCAAACTATCCATACCCTGGCGGGGACGAAGAGAAAATTGACTATAAAATTGTTTCAAAGATGGAGAATGACACCTTCAAAGTAAGAATATGCCAGAGTGTAGAGGGAAGTCTGAAAGAATTTTGTGGTAAGATCATTATCAGATTTGTCATGCGCGACTACTGGAACAAGGAAGAGACCTTCTGTGTGCTCTCAATTGAAAAGCTCGGAGAATTTTAGCCAGACAGTGATTTGAGCACGGCACACCAAAGTCAAACAGTTGGTAAGCGGGAATTCATTATTAATGAAAATCAGGTTGGAAAGTTAGGTTAAGTCAATGTGCAAAGCAGAGGAATATGTGCGGGCATGGTCTCTAGGTTATAAAGGAGATTTCTCAACTGAAAGAAATCCGACGAAATCAGTCAATTTAGCCAATGACTAGTTGCGTGTATTCAAGTGAATTGAAGCAGTTGATGGTGGCTCTGGGAATCGGTGTTGGGGTACGGTTAGACGGTGCTGAAGTCGATTGAACCCGTATAGGTTGATTTGGAACGGTATTGAATCTGTTTGTGTGTTCTAAGTGGCCTCTTTTCTGGCATCGAACAGGCTAAATCAAAAAAAGGGCGTGATGACGATTCTGAGTATCCTCAGATCTGGATTTTTTGTATATTTTCGGAGATAGGATCGAAGTCTGGACAGAAGGGGGTACGGGGGGGTCGGAGAGATCAACCCATCTGCAGCAGGATCGGGCACCTAGTTGATGG
>JACLAC010009334.1_pt1 | contig 49823 bp, 45 predicted proteins | sample 8027881 | NCBI WGS metagenome assembly JACLAC01 (sample SAMN15725517, study PRJNA655200) | protist metagenome | isolation source: fluorescence activated cell sorting (FACS) single amplified genomes of... | place: Spain: Blaines Bay Microbial Observatory, Mediterranean Sea | collected 2016-01-19 | reverse complement strand
TTGTTGAGTGGATCAAAGCTAACGAGGTGAAGGGTGTTTTTGCTTCTCCTTACTTCAACCCAAGGCATCTTGCCTTTGTTGAGCAAAATGGAGGTGTCAAGATCATGCCTATGGCTCATCAGGTTGGTTCGCGCAATGGAACAGCAAGCTATCTTGCCATGATCGATCACAACGTCGGGCAGGTTCGTCTTTGCGGAAAAGTTCACTAAATAGACATCGAATCCTAGACACCCTTGGGGGATTGCTCTCCCTAGGGTGTGCTATTCACTGTCTATTGCTCCCTTTTTTGACCCTGTTGTGGCCCTTTTTGGGTTCATCATTTGTGGCGGATGAGTTTTTTCATTCCCTTTTGCTTTATTTCGTGATACCGATTGCTTTGTTCTCTTTGATCATGGGCTTTCGTGAACATCGCTTGTATAGAACGCTGATCTTGGGAAGTTTTGGTTTGGGGCTGTTGACGGTTTTGACGCTCACAGAGGGTGATGTTTGTGAGCATTGTCTTTCCTCAGCGTCCTATGACTTTTGGAACTGGTCCTCGGAATTGCTGATCCACAAGGGGGGAATGGTTGTCGCCTCTTTTTTCTTGTGTTCTGCTCACATCATCAACTTGAGAGCTTGCCGACGTTCGGATTGTTCCAGCTGAGCCTGACTTGAATAGCCCGATATCAACCCTGCCATTGCTCGAGACGAGAGCCTTGGTTTGCGGTTATAAGAATAAGCCGATATTGAAGGGCGTTGACTTCACTGTTTTGGGCGGTGAACGTTGGGCTGTGGTTGGTGATAATGGAGAAGGTAAATCTACACTCTTGCAAACCTTGATCGGTTTATTAAAGCCTTTGGGTGGAGAGCTTGTTCTCAGCACTAAGCCCAGTGAGATGGCTCTTGTGCCGCAGCACCCCACGAGAGATTTTCGAATGCCTATGACGATAGGAGATTTTGTCGAGTTGGGTTTTCCCCCAGAAAACAAAACGGCTCGAGCTGAGAGGAAAGTGATGGTGGATGTCGCCTTGAATCGACTGGGTTTGCGTCAGCGCGACGTCGATATTTCGATATTGTCTGGGGGTCAGTTCCAGAGGGCAGTGCTAGCTCGTGCTTTGGTTCAGCATCCCTGCCTACTCTTTCTCGATGAACCCACCCGAGGTTTGGATCAAAAGAGCAATGCTCTATTCATGAAGGAGCTGAGGTGTTGCCCCAGGCACTCCTCTCCCGCAGTCGTCATGGTCCTTCACGACCTTCGCCTTCTGAAGCAGCACTTTAGTCATGTGCTATGGATAAAAGAGGGGACGGCGCTGCCTTTGAAGACCTCAGCGTTGGAGGAACATGGAGAGTTGGTTGAGTTTTTAGGGAACGCTCGTTGATATCTAGTTTCTTAGACTCTTGGATCCTTTTTTCCGATAGCTACCTTTTGGGCTGGGGGCTTTCCGTTTTGATGCCTTTATTTGGGGTCTTGATCATCCTGAGAAGGCAAGTTTTTGTGGCGATGGCGATCTCGCAGACATCAGTGTTTGGTATGGCGATCACCTTGGCGATGAGTGCGCACTCCTTTCATCACCATGGGATTCCCGAGTGGTTGAGTTGGGCAACGGTGTTGCTTTTTTCTCTTTTAGGTTCATGTCTGTGCTTGAAGCCTTTGCGTTGGAGTTCCGAAGCTAGGGAGATGGCCACGGTCACTCTGTTTGTCCTGTCTACGGTGTTCACTTATCTCATCTTGACTCAAGCTCCCTTGGGCATGAGAGAGATTCAGGATCGGATGAGTTCATCGTTGATCAGTAGCCAGGCATGGGAATGGAGGCTAACGTTTTTATTTGCTTTTTTAATGTTGCTATTTTGGCTACGTTACCACCGTGCGATTCTTTTGATCTGTACCGAGCCGGAAACCGCTAAGGTGATGGGGTGGTCGGTTATGAAGTGGGAGCTATGTCTCTCTATGATCATAGGGTTGGGGTTGGGGTGGTCGATTTACCTCAGTGGTTGGCTATTCACCTTCGGCACTTTGGTGCTTCCGGTTTATATGGCTCGGAGCATCTCATCACGTTTTATTCACTTGGTTTGGCTAGCGCCCGGTTTGGGCTTTGGGCTCAATGTTGCGGCCTACATCTGTGCCCACGATTTGAACGTCCCTTTTTCTCAAGGTGCCGTAGCTTTGCTTGGGGTGGTTTGGCTTGCCATAACAGTAATAAGAAGGATTTTTTTGTTAAAGGTATAAACTCATGAAGCTGATGCTTTTTCTGCTCATCACTATTCTGCCACAATCACTGTGTGCTCATGGTATTTCGGAGACCGATAAACAGGGCATGCTTTCGGGGGGATGGCTAGATTATGTCTGGCTAGGTGCAAGTCATATGGTGACGGGCTATGATCATTTGCTTTTCTTGCTCGGTGTTATTTTTTTTCTATCGAGATTCAAGGATGTCATCAAGTTTATAAGTGCATTCACATTGGGGCACTGTATCACTTTAATCTTTGCCACATTTTTAAAGATAACGGCCGATCACTTCCTCATTGACGCGATCATCGCTTTGACGGTTGTCTATAAAGGTTTTGATAATTTGGATGGTTTTAAGCGGTGTTTTAAGATCAATGCACCTGACCTTTTGACGCTCGTTTTCGTGTTCGGTCTGATCCACGGTTTTGGGTTGTCAGCCCGGCTTCAGCAATTGCCATTGGGAGAGGATGGGTTGCTGTTGAAAATCTTATCATTTAATGTTGGAGTAGAGTTGGGCCAGATTTTCGCTCTAGGGGTGATGTTGATCCTGCTTTCGGCTTGGAGGAAAAGCCCATCGTTTTCAATTTTTAAGGTGGCATCAAATGTTTTGATCATGGTGATGGGGGTCGGCCTTTTTGTCTATCAGATGTTAGGTTTTTTTTCACAAGCTTCTTTTGAGGTGAAAAAAGAAATGGTTGATAGAGAGGATGTTGTCCTTATCGAGCTGAAAAGTGGCGCCAGTTTGGAGTATAAATTCTTCTTGGAAGAAGGCTCTTCTCTGTCCTACCATTGGAAAACAGATCGTGGAGAGCTATACTTTGACTTTCACGGTGATCCTAAGGGCCAAGGGAAATTCAAAAGTTATGCAAGGGATACGAAGTCACTGTCCAGTGGCAATCAGGTCGTGCCTTTCGATGGTTCCCATGGATGGTTTTGGAGAAATAAGACCGAAGAAGACATCGAGGTCACCTTGAAAACCTCGGGGCGTTACAGGGTGCTTGGCTTCAGGTGAGGTTGTTTAGGCTAGCATTCAATCATCGATAAGCCCGAGTCTAAATTTAGCTTTAGACTCGGGTATGAGCAATCATGATCTTGCGGGTGTCCAAGTCGTGGGTCGGTCGTTTGCTTGCCCACCGTTTGAGGCCCCTCTTGGGGGCGTTGACTTTGGTGATTAGTTGGTTGAGGTCAGCAACTGCACTCGTCGTTACAGCAGGTAAGGTCCTTCAAATAATAGTTCTTCTTTTTATAATCCTCGACGGTTTTAAGAACTTTTTCATCTTGATCTAGGCCAAGCTTTTTCGCAAGGGATTCAGCGATGATAGGAAATCTTTGTCTGAATTTATAGATGAAACAAAAAAGAGCGCCCGAGTGATACACTTGCGGGCCCGAAAGAAACAGATTGGGCGAGATGACTGATTCATCATCTTCGTTCAGTTTAGGGTAGTCATCTTCCCACTCGAACATGTCTTCGATGAGGGATAAGGAGCCTTTGAACCCATTCGCTAAGAGTGGTTTTGTTGTTGAATGGATGTTCTCACCTTCGTCAGTATGGAGAACGTACGTGTTGTCTTCGTGGGTGACTTTTTCGATTCGAGTGTTGCTTGTGAGGGAGATCTCCTCTCCGTAAAGGTCAACACGGTCCTTGGTGTAGGGTGAGAGACTGTAGCTTGAGTCGCTGCGGTCGTCGTTTAGGGGGTCGCCTGAGTCAATAACATGGGCTGTTTTACCGAGGGATGCTACTTGGGAGGCTGCGTCCATTCCGGACTCATAGCCACCAATGATACAAACTTCGTCTCCCTCTATATCTGCCCAGGAGCTGACGGTTGAGGTGTGTCGGCATAACTCTGAGCCAGGAAAAGTGTTCTGATTGGGGTATTGGAACTCTCCTGCTGCCCAAATCAGATGTTTAACAGATAGGTCGCCGCGATTGGATGACAGGACATACTTTCCGTCGACTCGTTGAACCTTTTTGATGCTAGTGCCTTTGATGATAGGGAGTTTGTAGGATTCCGACAGTTGTTCTAAGTAGTGTGCATATTCCTTGCCTGTAGGGTGCTCTGTGTCTAGGAAATAAGCAGGCGATGTGTCCGGTACGATCGAGTTGAGGTCTGGACTTCCGAAGGAATTGCCTGTAAATGATGGTGAAATGAATCGCATCTCAGAAGGCCATTTTAAAAAGGATGACCCCACACAGTCTTTTTCAAGGATGACAAAGTCCAAACCCATTTTTTTAAGCAGAACCCCCATTCCTATTCCGGCTGCACCTGCGCCTACAATGACGATATCTGTTTCTTCAGGCATATGAGTAACCCCCTAAGGTGTTCGTGAGTGAGTTTAGAAGCGCACTAATATTGATAACGCTTTATCGATATTATGGAGTTTGAACATTTGTCCAAACGGTGCTTTTCTGTGTGTTTTTTTGTTGCGACGATGTTTAAACTCAAGGGCCAGGGCTTGAGTGTGGTGTGCCGAAGGTGAGGGTGTTCTTCTCTCGGTTGTTTATATTTCAGCAGGGAGGTGCGTTTGTGCGCTCATTTTTTTTTGTTGTTGCTGAAAAACATTGCCGTTGTTTTCTTGAGCTATAGAAGTATTTGAGGCCTTTATTCCCCGAGTTGTCACTGAGAGTGATTTGCTTGTTGAACTTATCAACTAGCAAATCAAAAGAGTCAGTTCTTCACAAAGAGAAGTATTGAATCAAAGTATGAACAAGCAACACAATGGAGAGTAGGGCTCCAAAGTATGCAAAGTAGACTCTGATCTGGTGTCGTTTGGATGCGCGTTTTGCTGGGCTCATCTCATCTTCGCCTATGTCTGACATGGAGATGTACATGGCGCCGAATATGGCCCAAGAAAGCATCATACTGAAGCCTTCAGTTAAGTAAGTTACTCCACCGCATAGAACAAGGCATGCACCTGTGAAAAAGTGCAAAAATTCAACGGAGATCGTCGGCACGGAATCATCTGCTTTGGATAGGGTTAGCATAATAAGACGTCCTTAAAAGTTGATTGGGAAGTTAAAGGCTGTTGTAGATGTTGATTTTGAGCGAGGTGATTTGAATGGGTCAGATGCCATTCATTAAAACCATTAGCTTAGGGTAGGGGTGACTTTTTTGTTGGCGAAAAAATAAACCATGGTCATCGCTCACTACAGGCTCGAGATCACCATCGATGGAAAAAGCATGTCTAAAAGGTTATTCTTTAAGTAGATCAAACAAAAGACGCCAAATTATTGCCTTCCTTTTCTTGTCAAGTTAGTTGCGAAAGAACTTGCATTTAGCATGATAGATTTAAGATATATAGACGATGACAGCAGGATCACCCAAGCGTAAAACTCAGCAAAGAAAAGCTATTGAGCTTGTCTTTACGAACGCTGAGAGGCCTCTCTCCATAGATGATGTTGTGTCTCAGGGGCGTGAGTTTGCTCCATCGATCAATCAAGCCACGGTCTACCGAAACCTCAAGTTGTTGATGGAAGATGGGTGGTTGACTAAAATACAGATGCCCAAGGCAGGCCCTTTTTATGAGAGGAGTGGACGTGAGCATCATCATCACTTTTTGTGTAGACTGTGCAATAAAGCTTTTGAGTTGATGGGGTGTTTGTTGCAGCCTAAAGCATCTTTGGCTCCAAAGGGATTTAATGTTGAAAAACATGACGTTATCCTTTATGGCACCTGTGACAGTTGCACTGACGAAAAGCATTAACTGAGACCATCTAGGTTTCTCGCTGTTTTGTTGGTGATGGGAAGATATCGTCACTAAACACAATGGATTGCAGTTGTTGTTTTAGCATGTTGATAGGTTTATTCGTGTGCGTCTTGTCCTATTCAAGCGCTTCACTTTTTGAGCGTGAGGATCTATTGTTGCCATGGTTTGTGTTCGCTACCCAAAGTGTTTTCTTTATTGATAATGGATTATCAGTATTATCATAACGAAGCTTGTTCGTGTGATTCTCTTTTATAATCCCAATAGGAAACTGAGTTTTTGGCCTCTAACATTCTAGATGTAGAGCTTGAAGCTTTTTGTTGTGAAGATTTGTCCCTCATCAGCGGTGCGTGGCTATGTTGTGTGCCCATTTCAAGGAGCTAGGATATGAATACAAATGAAAAAGTGCCCATCACGGTTCTCACGGGCTTTCTGGGTTCAGGGAAGACCACGCTATTGAATCGCATATTAGCTGAAAACCATGGTCAGCGAATCGCTGTGATTGAAAATGAATTTGGTGAGGTCGGTATCGATCACCAATTGGTGATCGGTGCGGAGGAAGAGATTTTTGAGATGAACAACGGTTGTATTTGTTGCACCGTTCGGGGTGATCTCATTCGTATTCTGGGCAACTTGCTGAAGCGTCGTGAACGTTTCGACCGAATCCTGATTGAAACAACGGGGATGGCGGAACCGGGGCCCGTTGCTCAGACGTTCCTCGTTGACCCTGATGTCTCTGCTCAGACGGTTCTCGATGGTATCGTGACGATCGTCGATGCCGCTCATGTGGTGCAGCACCTCGATGATGGCTCATCTGAATGTCAGTCTCAAATTGCTTTTGCCGATGTCTTGATTCTCAACAAGTGTGATGCTGTTGATCAACAAGACTTGGAGCTTGTTGAGGAGAGGGTTCGGGGCATCAATGCTGTGGCGCAGGTGCATCAGTCCGTTCGCTGTGATGTCGATCTACCGGCGGTTTTGAACATTGGCGGTTTTGATTTAGACAGAGCTCTAGAGAGGGCACCGGATTTCCTGGAACCGGAAAGGGGCTTTGAGTGGCTTGGTTTGATCCGACTTGGGGATGAACCGGCGGTGATGCAGCTAGGTGAAGGCCCAGACGAGAGCATCGCATTGGCCTTGTTGCCCGCAAAATCATCCAGTATCGAGGAGATGGTCTCGCCCTCTGCGGACGTTTTTATGAAACGGTCGATAAGTGCGCCGGCTTTGAAACTTTCCCCAAGTGAAGGTTTGCAACGTTTTCCCTTGTCTGGAGCTACGGAGATCAGCATAGATGCTCCCGCTGGCCTATACGCCTTGGCTTGTGAGCACGGCCCGGAGGAGTTTGCTACCCGTTGGTCGAATGTCGAGATTTTAGAGGAGAGAGAGTTTGAGGCTGGCCATGAGCACGACGATGCCGTGGGTTCGGTGGGGATTGAAATCAAGGGAGATCTTGATCCACAAAAATTTCAGGAATGGTTTAGTAAACTTTTGGAGACGCGGGGAACGGATCTCTATCGCTCCAAGGGGATAGTGTCCATCATAGATCAACCTCAGCGTTTGATTTTTCACGGTGTCCATATGCTCATGGAGTCTTGTCTTGGTGAGCCATGGGCCGAGTCAGAGCGCAGTAATCGTTTGGTTTTCATCGGCCGCAACCTTGATCGCAGTGAGTTGATCCAAGGTTTCAAGTCTTGTTTGGCTGACCAAGCCGGGGAAGAGTTTTGAGCTCGCAGCTTCACCCTAAGATGGATCTGGGTGAACACCCCTGTGCCTTGAGTTGGTCTGCCGATGGCGCTATGCTGGCTGCTGCATGTTTGGGTGGATCGATAGGCGTCTGTGATCAGCAAGATGCATCAGGCCGTTTATGGACGGCCCACCCCGGAGGTGTTCTGGATTTAGAGTGGGGCTCAACGGATCAACTTTTGAGTGTGGGCCAGGACGGTCGACTTTGTTGGTGGAGTCCTGAAGGTGAAGCAATCCAATCACAGTCCCTTGGTCGAACTTGGGCGGAACATGTGCTCCCTTGTGGGAACGATCGTGTGGTGATTGCCGTTGGCAAGGAGCTTTTTGTCTTGCGTAATGATGGATCTTCTGTAGGCGAGCCTATCGGAATGCCGAGCACCATTTCGGATATAAGTCTGTACTCCGATGAGGCTCTTCTTGCCGTGTCTCATTATGGTGGAGTGACGATGATCGACCTTGCGGAGGCTGAAAAAGTCAAGGTCATGACGTGGAAAGGTTCTTTGATCCACTTAGCTTGGCACCCGCAGGCTGCTTATTTGGTAGCGTCCTCCCAGGAGCAGGGTATCCTTGTTTTTGGTATGGGCAAAAACTCCAATTGTGCCATCGATAATTTCCCCGGAAAAGTGCACTCCATGAGTTGGAGCTTTGACGGTGATTGGTTGGCTATGGCCGGTGGCAATTTGCTTTTGGTGTGGCCTTTTGACGCCCCTGGCCCAGTGAACCGTGAGCCACTATCTATAGGTATTGAAGAGGACGATGCCGCTGACTGGACCTGTTTGGCTTTTAGTCCCAACAAGAGAAGACTGGCCGTGGGCAATGTTCTCGGTGAAGTTTTTATTTTCTTTAAAGCTGACCCTAAAGATGAGGGTTTGTCATTCTCGATCATCCAGAAGCTCCCCCAAGCTGTCGCAAGCCTAGCTTGGCACCCTTTTCAAGATGATCTTGCGGTTGCCGATGTTCACGGAAAAGTGCAGGTCATTGGAGGCATTGAATTGTGAGCCGCGAAATACTGGCTCATCTTCTGATTTGTACCGGACCCGCCTGCTCCCTCGATAAGAATAGGAGTGGAGAACCTAAAGCACCTATCGATGCCAAAGGGTTGGTGGCTCGTTGGAAAGAGCTTCGTCTTTACCGCGGTATTCATTTGACCTTGACCGGTTGTCTGGGGCAGTGCAACCGAGCCAATCAGGCGACCTTGCTGAGTTCAGAACATGTGATCTATTTAGAACACCTCGACAGAACCATAGACATGGATGACTTGGTCAACTGGGCATTGTGCTGTGTTCGTGAAGAAAGGCTCAATCCTTTGCCCCCATCACTAGCCAATAAAAGTTACAAACGACTAGCCTCTCTACACGAGGTCAGTTGAGTTGTGACAATGCGAAATATTGCCTCTGAAGATTTGACCATGTTATTCGTTCAAATTTAAAAACTCATTCATTTTCATAAATTCTTACTTTTTTAATGTTTAATATGGTTATCGCATACGCTGCATTCAGTATATTGGTGGTCAGCTTGATATCACTGATGGGGCTGTTTTTGGTTATAAAGTCCAAAGATGGTTCTAAAACCATCACGCTCCTTTCGAGCCTTGCCGCAGGTTCACTGCTAGGTACAACTTTTTTCGATTTGATCCCAGAAACTTACGAGATGTTGGATCCACATACAGCATCGTATATCATCATGGGCAGTATCTTTGTGTTTTATCTGATCGAAAAGTTCCTTTGGTATCGACAAAGAAAGCATCAAGCCAGTGATGAGGTCAAGAGTGAGCATCCCACGGGTTGGAATGTGATCATTGCAGACGGGGTCCACAATATTCTTGATGGCGTCTTGATCACGTCATCGTACATGATCGACGTCAAGCTCGGGGTGGTCACGACTGTCGGTGTGATCGTCCACGAGTTACCGCAAGAAATGGGAGACTTTGGTATACTTTTAAAATCTGGTTTTAGCAAGACTAAAGCCCTGTTGGCTAATTTTGCCTCTGCCCTGACAGCCTTTTTGGGTGGGCTATTGGTGATCGCCACAGAACATTTTGGTGGGGGTGAAGCCTTGAATTACATGATACCCGTCGCCGCAGGTAGCTTCCTATATATTGCTCTTTCTGATATCCTGCCGGATCTCCATAGGGATAAAATCAAATACGAAGGCCGAGAGCTTTTTGGCTTTATATCTGGAGTGCTGTTCATCTTGTTTATCTCCCTTTCTCTGCCACACTCCCACGGCCATGACGATCACGATCATGACCACCACCATGAACTTCACGATGACGATGAACTTCACGATGACGATGATCATCACGATGACCATCATGATCAAAGCATGTGAGCGATGTTTTAAAGCAAAGCTCTCCTCGTTTTGTGAGCATTTAGCTTGCCCTAAAACCTAGGAAATAGAGGGTCGATATCAGCAAAGGGCGATGTGTTTTCCCTTGCGGTCGAAGGCAACATTTGAAGATAGGTGCTGACAGCACAAACTTAAACAGGACGATGAAAATGAACATCCTTCCCGATGAAGACTTGCCTTTTGATGTGGCCATGCTCGACCGCCTCGCTGCGGTTGCCGTGAAGGTGGGTTTGAACCTTCAACGCGGACAAGATTTGATCATCACGGCACCGGTTGAAAGCTTGCCTTTGGTGAGGAGGATTACCGTGGAGGCTTACAAACAGGGTGCGGGGGTTGTCTCGACGATACTTTCCGATGAGCAACTGGAGTTGGCCCGCTATCAACACGCTAGGGACGACAGTTTAGATCGAACTCCGGATTGGATGTACAAGGCGATGGGGGAGGCTTTTGATAACAACACCGCTCGCTTGGCCGTATCGGCGGCCAATCCGCTCTTGTTGGCCGAGCAAGATTCAGATCGCGTAGCTAGGGTGGGCAAGTCGATGTCCCTGGCCTCTAAACCAGCGATGGAGCGTATCACAAACTTTAGCACCAATTGGAATATTGTCTCCTACCCCGGTAGAGCTTGGGCGAAGCAGATTTTTCCTGAAAAGAGCGACAGCGAGGCCGTTGCCGCTTTAGCTGCAGCCATATTTTCGATATCTAGGGTTGATAATGAGGATCCCGTCGCCGCTTGGGAAAGTCATCAGCAGACCTTGACCCAGCGACAAAATTGGTTGAACGAGCAGTGTTTTCATTATCTTCACTACAAAGGTCCGGGTACGGACCTGATCATCGGTTTGGGAGATGGTCACGAGTGGAAAGGAGGGGCCAGTGTTTCCCGTAATGGCATCGTTTGTACTCCGAATATTCCAACGGAGGAGGTCTTTACAACGCCCCATGCCAAAAGGGTCAATGGGGTGGTTAGGGCATCAAAACCTCTGGTTCATCGCGGAACGCTCATCGACGGCATAGAGGTGCGCTTCGAAGCTGGTGATATCGTCGACGCCAAGGCCGATATTGGAGAAGCGGTCTTCTTGAAGCTCATCGATACCGATGAGGGCGCTAGACGGCTTGGGGAGGTCGCTTTGGTGCCACACTCATCACCCATCAGCGCTTCTGGACTTTTGTTCTACAACACCTTATACGATGAGAACGCTTCTTGTCATATCGCTCTGGGTCAGTGCTACGCCAAGTGTTTTAAAGATGACATAGGCAAGGATCCCGATGCCGTGATCGCTGCTGGTGGCAACGCCTCTAATATTCACGTTGACTGGATGATCGGTTCTGGCGACTTAGACATTGATGGGCTTTCGGAAAATGGCGATAGAACCCCTGTCATGCGCAAGGGGGAGTGGGCTTGTTGAGCGCGTGAAAGCTCTGGTGTAGAGGTGTTCTTCTTTGTGAATTGAGGGAAGGGGCATGTTGGTGGCTATTTTGCCCATGGAACCAAACCATGCTCACACAGCGGTCTTGCCTAATTTGCTGTGTGGGCCATCACAAATATTGCTTCTAGACAAGGTGACTTTCAATAAATGATCACCTCAGGGGAGGATCGTCGTTGAAATCATTCACAAGACTAGGGGCCTTTGTTCTGATCATCATTGGGATACTGGCATATTTAAAGACAGGGGTAGGCCTGTTCGAACAGGTTAAAGTCAGTGGTCTGAAACTACAAATGGGTCGTTTCGACCAAGCCCTATTGCTCCACTATCAAAGCAGACGACGATTCCCAACGGACATCACTGCTTTTGCGCGCCGTTCATTTGGTGATCAACAGAAAGCGGACCCAGCAAAAGACCCTTGGGGAGAGTTGTTTCGTTTTGAAGTCCAAAAAAAAGGGTACTCGCTAGCTAGCTCTGGCCCCGATCAAACTTGGGCCTCTCCAGACGATGTGGTGATGTCCCGGGTAGGGGGTGTCTTGAGCTTTTCATCGGATGCATCGGGTCTGCACAAACAGCAAAAAGACATAGATCACCGAGTTCATGATGATAGGGATCCTATATTGCTTCAACTGGAGCAGGCGATGTTGGAGCTTGCAGCTCAGGACACTCAACTGGATGAGGAGTCCTTGAATGCATGGGTGGAAACGGTGTTGAAAGGTTCCTGGGCAGAGTGAGGTTGAGGTGATTCAGGAAGATAGTTATCAACCCCAACCCCTTGATGGGGTTGAATGTTTTAAAGTGGAAGGCCTTGGTGGTCAATGCCATTTTGTCTTGGTGCACCCTAGGGATGGCCGCATCATGAGGCTTGATTTGAAGGATCATTTTGTTTGGACAAGCCTTGGGGACTCGGTCTCCATTGCCGACATCAAACAAAAATATTATCAGCAATATAAAGTCTTGCCGACACAACGCATCGCAGAGTTGGTTCGTCTTTGGTATGAATGCGGTTATCTACAACACGATGATCCAGTGAAGCTTGCCCAACCAGAAACGACTAAATTGAGGTGGGGGGTGAGGCTGCCCTTGCTGCCCATAAGGTTGCTTTTAGGGCCATTCACCTGTTGGATGTCGACGCAGGCTTTCAGTTGGTTGATGAGCTTGATCACGATCATATTGATCGCGATTCCCATGGTGATGGAGGGACCATTATTCCCGCTCCGTGCCATGGATGCCCTAGAGCCTCCCCATTGGCTAGGGTTGATGTTGTCGGGTGCATATCTATCGGGGCTATTGACGGTGTTGCTTCGCATAGGCTCACTTTGGTTAGGGACAACCTACAGAAAGGATTTTCTACTCATTGGTGGTTGGTTTGTGTTTCCAGCCTTGTACGTTTCCGAACGCGGCTTTGAGCTGAAGTCGATCCGGCAGGAGAACGCATGCCGTCTCGTCGAGTGTTTTTTACCCCTTTTGGTTGCTGGGGCCGCAGCAAATTTGGCACTTTTCGTCTTTGTCGATTTCGCCAATGTCCTCTTTGCCGTTGCTCTTGGTGCAATGGTCAAATTTATCGCTGAAACCTGTCCATTTTGGGGGGGCAGTTCCATAAAGTTACTCGAGAGCTCTTTGGGTAGACAATCGATACAAGAGTTGAGGGAGGCGAAATCTAGTTGCGCCCTCAGCTTTGAGCAGGAGTTTGGTCACTTGGGCATAAAAGGTTTGGAGCGTTACACCATGCTCATTTTGGCTTGGGTGGTGATGGGTTGTTCCTATCTATTGGTGACGTTTTCGATGATCGCTGGTGAACTGGGGCGCTGGGGGGCACATGTTTTGTCCCTAGGTGAGCAGAGTTCCCTGGTTTGGCAGTGGCTTTTGTATGGGCCGCTGATCCTGTTTTTCTTTTGGATGTTCTGGAAACTCTTAGAGCCTTTCATTGAAGAGGTGGTTCACTGGAGCCTGTGGCAGGAGAAACGATTATTTGCACCGCTGATCTCTGCCCTAGTTTTACTGCTGGTTATTGTAGACGGCTTGATGCCAATTTTACTGCAACGGGCAGCGGTGTTGTTTATTGTTTTTGCCCTTTGGCTAAAGTCCACATGGACTAAAGATAAATCACTGCTGCTCCGCTGGTGGGGCAAGGTGGCGCCGCTGTTGATCATCACTGTGCTCTGTAGTTTATTTTTGCCCAAAATCAGCTCTCATGGCACTTGGATCTGGGCAGGGTTTTGGCTAGCTTGGACTCTGGCGGTCACTTGGAGTTTTTCTCCAAAGTCGCCTCTATGGTTGGGGCGAGTCTTTGGCACAGCCACGGTGGTGATGGTGGCGATCGTGGTGATCTCTGGTTCATCTCCGTCTCAGCCCATGTTTCTCTTCGCCATGGCCAGTGGTTTGTGGTTCGGGCTGTGGATATGGAGCATGGGTGGGCAAATGGGGTGTCAGCACATAGGAGGCCTGCTCTCCAGTTTGTGTTTCTTGTTGTGCATGGAGATGCCAAACCAAGCAGAGGCCTTTGCTGGGATGGGGCTGATCTTGGCATTTCTGCCCGTGATGGGATGGGGTAGCGCTCTAGATCGGGCTCGCCGTTGTTTTGCCGAAACGATGACCGTTGACGTGGAGAATCCAGAGCGCTCTCTCATGGAGACCATCGGTCGAGTTGGCTCTCGCCTGAACGGGAACTGGGCCTGGTTGGATTTGAAGGCTTCTAATAGAACGGTTAAGAAAAAGCTTTCTGCCCTTGAAGCTTGGTTTGGAGGTTTTGCCTCCGAAGAGGATTGGCGTTGTCTTTTCAGAGTGGGTTTGAGCTCATGTCGTTGGACGGACCGGATTGAGATGAATCAAAATAGTTCAGTTGATGTCCTGAGTCGCATAGAGAAAAAGCAACTGGTCGATATCGAGGCGCGAGTGAGGTTGTTGAGGTCCCAGATGTGCTTCAAGGGTTTCAAAGCCCAAGAGCTGGTTTTTTTGGCAGACTTCCTAGAGGTCGAAGAGTTTAGCGAGGGAGCTGCGCTATACTCCCAAGGTGAGCCTAGGGTCCCAAGTCTAGATATCCTTTTGGAAGGGAATGTGCTTTTGGAGAAGAGCTTGCCCGGTGGTCGTGTGAGCACCCTCTCGGAACTGGGACGTTCCGAGGCGATCAACATGGAGAATTTGTTTCGAGATGGCACTTGGGATTTTTCTGTTTACGGAAAAACAAGTGGTGTGATTTTGAAACTTTACCGTCATCACCTCATGGCTTGGGGGGCCGATCATCCAGAACGGTTGGCCAAGGTCATGGATTCCGTCCAACTCTCCGAGACCATCATGAAACTGTCCTTGTTTAAAGATTTCTCCTCTTCCCAAGTTCGCTTGGTGATGGAAAAGCTGAAGCAGCGTCACTATGCAGCTGGGGAGGATGTGATCGTCCAAGGCGAAGAGGGTGATGAGTTTTATCTACTGGATCGCGGTGGCGTAGATATTCTCGTTGGAGGTCATCAGGTTGCCCAGCTCGGACAAGGCAGTTACTTTGGGGAAATAGCTTTATTGGAGAAGTGCAAGCGAACGGCTACGGTTAGAACCAACGTACCGAGTGTTCTTTACGTTCTTCAAAAACAAGATTTCGAAAAATTTTTCGCATCGGGGCGGGGAGCTAAGGTTTTGAGGGGTGTCAGTTCCGCTCGAGGTGGAGAAGCGTCGTGATGAACTTCGATGAAGAGAAGGATCTGGGCCGTTGGTTGGTGACCAAGGCAGGTGTAGAAAAGCTGTTGGTGCAGAAGTGTTTGGGTTTGATCAAAAAAGCCCAGTCCCAAGGCAAGTCGACCCCGCCCATGTTGCAGATCTTGGTCAAGAACGGCAAGCTCGAGGCTGAACAAGCAGAAGAACTGATGGAGGGCTACCGTCTTTTTGTCGCTTCCCGTGAAGAGGTGCCGTCAACTTCAGAGAACGGTGGAGAAAGAAAAGGGGCTGTGCTTGTTGAGGAAGGTGCAGCGCAAGTCGAACCCGAGTCCCAAAATGTCGCAGAAGAAGCTGTAGAGGAGGCTCCAATAGATGTTTCTGATGAGGGAAGCGAAGCAAAACCCGCAGATGAAAATGAACGTGATGCCCAAAGCAAAGTCGATGAGGGATCGAATGAGGTTGAGCAGCAACCCGTTTCTGAATCTGAACCAGAGCAAGAGCCTAGACCGGCTCCCCAAGCAAAGGCTAGTGCGAAATGTCCAGAGTGCCAGAGTGAAGTGGAGCCAGGGGATCAGGTTTGTCGAACTTGTGGTGCATCTCTTCTCAAACCGGAGTGGTTGCCTTGTTCATTTTGTGATGCTCTAAATGAGGCTGACGCAAAAGTTTGTCATCACTGTTTTTGCCATCCCCAGACGGGTGCTCCTACAAAGCGGACGAAACGCTGTCAGTCCTGCAAGTCTCCACTCCGTCCCGATGATGCTCTCTGTTTGAAATGTGGAGCTCCGGTTGCTTCATCCGCAAGTTCCTCCCTAGCACACATCGGGTTGATGGTAGCGGGTTTGCAGGTGTTGGGGCTTTGTTTGACCCTTTTCTTCTGGAACACCAACGACAAAGAGCAGATCGTTGTCGTGCCGGTGAAAGACCCTTATGGGAAGGTGTTGCCGAGAAGCCTGGACCCAGAGCTTTTGACTGCAGAGATGAGTGATGATGAGAAATCAAAATTGAAAGAGGCGATGGTTCTTGTTCGCGATCGAGATTGGGGGCAACTGTCCCGTGCTTTAGCGTCGTCCTCGTGGGAGGAGAGTCTCGCTGAAGTGTACTTGTCGTCTCTTGTTCACTATCACAAGGGTGAAGGGGAGTCTCTTTTAGCCAATCATCTGGCATTGACTTCTCACAAGGGTTTGGAGGCACTGAGTGAAGCGTTGAGGCTCAAGCAATCGATGGCGTTTTGCCAAGACTTCGATTTTGAACTGGGCTGGAAAGTCTTAGAGCCGCTTTTGGGTCGTGACGATCTTTCGCCACTGTCTTGCTTTTGGGCGGGAACGTTGCTCTATGAGAACGGTGATCATTTGGAAGCGAGGCCTTGGTTTGAGAAGGCTGCGGAAAAGGGTAGTGCTTTGCCTCAATCTCACTTGTTTCTTTATCTGCTCAAAAAGCAGAAAGAGCCTGCGGTAGCTAAGCAGCACCTTGAGGCATTTAAAAAAGTTTACCCCGACGAGAAATCTGTCGAGAGGCTTTTGCGTATGTCCCGCGGTGGCGTGTGATCATATTTTTCCATGGCTGTCTCGTTTAGGGAATCAGAGCCTTGGTAAAAACCATCTGGTTTTTGTCTTGAAGATAGTCCGTCTTTCTTGTGAAAGTTAGTTTTTAAGAAATCTGCATCGCGTGATACTTACAGTTTCAGCTTGATGGACTTGATCATCTAAAAAAGATACCTGCCTTTGAATTAGTGGAGGGTGTTTGGGTTTATAGTTAATAAGTGCCACTTGTCGTATAAGCCCCTGTGCCCCCAGTACTGTCAATCATGAGACCTCCACTGTTCACAGAAGAATGATGTTGAATCGGATTTATCGAAACAGCACCGTTGCCTTCTCTATTGCCAATGATGATAACCTCATTACTTATAGCAGTGTAAAAACCAAATTCAACACCTGGAACAGTGTCGATGATGTTATATTCAAAGTTCCAATTAGCGCCATCCCATTTATAAACATTAACTGCTCCAGTATCAGGTCCATTTTGATCATCAAACGGAGCCCCAGAAATGGCATAATCACCTCTGATAGCGACAGAAAAACCGTTTTGACTAGTGTCAGTTCCGTCAAAGGTTCTCTCCTGAGTCCATTCACCACTTGAGTTTAAAGCGTACAAGTAGGCACGCCCTTTATTGGTGTTGTAGTATGGTGCTCCCACGATACTTTTATCGTTATGAATAGATACGGATTGGCCTAGGGAGGCACCATTCATTGCTCCAGCGAAGACAGTTTCTTCTACCCAAGATGAGCCATCCCATTTGTACCAATAGACTTTCCCCGCAGATGAATTTGCCTCAGGGGCACTAACGATGACCCTATCGTTGTGTATTCCTACTGAATGTCCAAATCTATAGTTTGGCGTTCCTGCGCCGCCATCGATTTTTTGTTTATAAACCCAACCTCCGGCCCCTTTGTGATAAAGGTAAGCGCATCCAGAGCTTGTTCCTTGATCATCATCCCATTTCGCACCAATAATAGCCTTGTCTTTGTGTATAGCTACGGCGTCCCCAAAGGTATCATGAGCAACAAGCTCAGTAAGTGTTGCTTTGGCCTCTAAAACCCATTGATGACCATTATATTCATAGAAATAGACTGCTCCAGCATTAACGTCTTTATCGTCGTCAAAAGGAGCTCCAACGATCACCGAATTCTCTGACATCGCGACAGAGTTACCAAAAAGATCACCATGTTCACCATGTATCTCTTGCTCCTTAACCCAAGATGATCCATCCCATTGATAAAAATAAATAGCTCCAATACCTGAAGCCGTACTCGGTGCACCTACAATTGCTTTATTGCCGTCTACGGCAACTCTTCCAAAATAATTACTACTTCCGCTTGGCAGAGTGAGTCGTGTTGGGGGGGAAGTTGCAACAGGGTGCTCGATCAAGTTGATTCTGGAACCGAACTCAACCAATGATTGGTTAGCACTAGAGATGAAACTATCTAGATTCCCACTGATTTGAGCCATGTTTTGAGCCAGATGATTCAATTGGGCACTGATATCGTAGATGTTGGTACTAGAGCCTCCTTTGACATTTTCAATGTTTCCACTGATCTGAATCATTTTTCCAGTGAGGTCATTGATATCGTGGTTTAAGCCATTCAGATTGTTGATGTTGGCGCTGATGATGTCAAGTTCATGAGTGATAGAGCTAATATTACCAGAAATGACCGCAATCTCATTATCAATTTGGTAGTCTTTGGTGATCAACTGAATCAAGTTGCTTTGAGCGGTTACGATGAGGTCATTGTGCGTAGTCAGGTTTCCTTCTAAAACGGTAACGTTATGGCTTAAGCCATTCAGATTGTTGATGTTGGCGCTGATGATGTCAAGTTCATGAGTGATAGAGCTAATATTCCCAGAGATGACCGCGATCTCATTATCAATCTGAATGTCATTGCTTATCAATTGAATCAAGTTGTTTTGAGCGGTAGCGATCAGATCATTATGTGTTGTCAAACTTCCTTCTAAAACGGTAACGTTATGGCTTAATCCATTCAGATTGTTGATGTTGGCGCTGATGTTGTCTAGTTCACGAGTGATAGAGCTAATATTCCCAGAAATGACCGCGATCTCATGATCAATCTGAATGTCTTTGCTTATCAATTGAATCAAGTTGTTTTGAGCGGTAGCGATCAGATCATTATGTGATGTCAAGTTTCCTTCTAAAACGGTAACGTTATGGCTTAAAGCATTCAGATTGTTGATGTTGCCGCTGATGTTGTGTAGTTCATGAGTGATAGAGCTAATGTTCCCAGAAATGACAGCTATCTCGTTATCAATCTGAACGTCTTTGCTTATCAACTGAATCAAGTTATTTTGAGCGGTCAAAATGAGGTCATTGTGCGTTGTCAGGTTTCCACCTAAAATGGAAACGCTATGGCTTAAATTGTTTAAAGATAAGATGTTATCGCTTATCGCATTAAACTCATGTTCTAAATGAGTAACATTAGCGCTTATGGCGTTAAAATTCTCATTGATATGGTCCGCATTTGCAACACTGCCGTTGCTAAAGCTGTGGGGAACTGCAGCAGCTTTCAAGCCTGAAAAGGACAGAATCGAAATAAAAAATAGCAGAGAGAAATAGGATTTCATAGCTCTGTGAAAAAAATAAATGATTTATTTACTCAATTTATACCCAAAAATGTTTGCTCAATGCTTGATTAAGATTTTCAGTTCAGCCTCAGAACCAAAGACCTAGCAACCAAGCTGAAGTCACGGTTTAGAGCTGAAAAGTAATGACTGTAATCGTAGGGGTGTTGATCCGACAAAAAACCTTTGATGACAATATGGTGGCGTATCGTTTGCCCTTGTTCTTTTAGTTGGCTTAGATCATCGTAAAGAATGAAACCTTGTTCAAACATGGGCACTGGAACCTGATACTCCCTAGAGTGATCACCACACCGGTGCTCTAGGAGCACTCTATCTCCCTTTAGGAAGGTTCGTTTTAAGGCATAAAGTTGTCCTTTAAGGTCTTTAGAACTTAAATATAGGATGGCATTTTGGGGACTGTCAAATGCGTGAACCCTTCCGCCGCTGTCGATACTGGTCTCTGGCTCTAGTTCCTGACGCTGCCAATGGTGACTGAGGCTGGAAGGCTTCATCGAAAACCAAGGGGCATCGAGCTTCTCGATCGTGTAGTTTTTGAGGCAGCTGAGCCAAAAGTCTTGGCCGTAGGCCATGGGGGGCTGCTGGTGAAGGGAAGCGTCTTTAAAGAGGATGGAGGGTTGATGCTCGTTTAAAAGGGCGATATCCCTCTCGACCAAGGCAGCGTCGTTGAAGCGATAAAAATATTGGTTGGAGGGCAGCACCATGGCTTTGTCGGCAGCGATGGCGTGGTGAGTTAGGATGGGCAGGCTGAGTAGAGCGTCGTCTTTTAAGCTAAGGTCCATGCTGAGCACTGCTTCACTGGCTTTGGAAAAAGCAGCACAACTGCGCTGCTTTTCTCGCTCAAAGCGCTCACTGTAGTTGAGGAGCAAGGGCAAGTTAAACTGACGGGTCGCAAACATGGGGAATGTCGCTTTAGACATCATCTCAGAAGCCAACCCGACACTGAGCACGGTAAAGCCTGAAAATGCTGCGATCATCGACCAGGATTTTTTTTGCTTAAAAAATAACCACATGGCCATCACGGGCACGTAGCAAATGAAAACCCTTGCGTTGTCGTAGTCCGCTCGAACCCAAGAGTATTTGAACAAGACCAAGAGCAGGGGGAGAGAGCAGAGTAGGGGCTTGCGGTAACTTGGGTTGCTGAGAAAGGTGATAACCCATAGGATGGCGACCAAGGGAGGGTAGGTCAATGCTGCTGTCCAAGGACGACTTTGCATCAAAACCATGCTGTCCGAGTATGAGGACGTGTCGATGAGGGAGAAGCGCAAGTAGTCTATGAAGGTCAACACCTGACCGGTCGATATGCCATAAAACAGAAGGGCAAAGAAGAAAAACATCAACAAAGCGACCATCAAAGTTTTGGCCGCATGCTTTAAAGATATCGAGTAGCAAGTGAGGGTGATGAAAACTTGTAGGCCACCGGCAACGGCCCAGCTGAACTTGTAATTGAAGAGAAAGGCGACATAGAGTGACCACAACACCAGCAAGACTTGCCTTTGGGATCTTTCAGATGCTCCATAGCTCAAGCTCCATACCCAGAAAAGGATAGGTACATTGTGAAAAAAAGGAAAGCGAAACAGTGAGACGTAAACAATGGCCAAGCTCAATATAAAAATACTCTTGGCGTAAAGGGCGAAGATCACGATGATCATTGCCCAAATAAAGGGCAGCATACGCAAGCTTAAAAAATGACCGTCCGAATGTGGTCCGACACTATATTTAAAGTAGCGATATAGGGGGCCATAAGTGTGGAAGCTGCCTTGACCATGATCCAGGTTCCAGGTGCCGGGTTTTGCGAGCATGAAGGCCACTTGATTTTCATCCAAACTATCGGCTTGGGTGAGAGCCCTAGGGCTGATAAAGTCGCTGTATTGATTTAAACAAATCAGGGTCAGGAGCAGCAACAAGCTTTTTTTGACGACGCTGTGCAGCTTAGAGAGGTCGAGATGTGTTGCTGCTATCAAAAGCGTAGCCTTTTGAATAAAAACCAAGGCATGGCCTTCAAGATGAAGATGATCCCTAGCCAAAACATGGGAAAGGTCTCTTTTTTACGGGAATGGGGCCGGGCCTTGATGACTTTGGCGGCAACGGTCTTGGGGCAAGCGATGGGAAGTGGCGTCGAAAGCCATGCGCTGTTTCTTGTGTTCAGGTAGCCCAAGCGAACAAAGTGTATGGCTAAGGCATCTTCGCTACAGCGGTGCATCAGGGCATCGAAATAGGCCTCTAGGGCCACCTTGCTGGAGGTGTACACCATGTTTGATCCTCGGGCCCGACAGGTGGCGACGGAGCCAAAGCCAATGATGCGAGACGATCGATGCTTTAAATGCGGTAAGCAGCCCTGAATCATCTTGATGGTGGAGGACACGTTCACCGAGAACAGATTGTCGACATCGTCGTCATCGAGATGGCCATCATCCCCCTCTATGGAGATCACCGCTGCGAAAGCTAGGGTGACCGGAGAGTCGCCCCGGCAGCAGCTCTCGATGGAGCGCTTCAAGGTCTCTGGACTCCTCAGGTCTCCGCAAATCAGTTCGACCTGTACCCCGTATACCAACTCTAGGTCGGTCCCGAGCACGGATAGATCTTCGCTGTGGCGACCTTGTAAAATCAGGTCGTGTCCTTGTTGGGCACACTGCTCGGCCAAAGCCCTGCCCAATCCGCCGGTGGCGCCGTTGATGAAGGACCTCAAAGTTCTAGACGCTGGGAGAGTTCGGTCTTAAAACGTCCCTGGTGGTCGTTGTCCCTCAAGGCCCTTTTGGTGACCTCAGCCTCGGGGTAACTGGCCATGACCACCTCGGCACCGAGGCGCGTGTCTTTGATGATGTTGGGCTTTGCTTTCAAGGCCAGTCCGATGGCGTCGATCTCCTTGGCAAAGTGGCGGCCACTGTTGGTATTGGGAACATTTAAGGAGAAGCATAGACCACTGCCCTCGAAACGAAAGCCTCTCTGGGCACCCCTAAAGAGTTTCCCCGAAGCTAAGGTTACAGGGCAAGGGTGCTGACGAACACAAGTCTCGATGGCCGTGGCGGCCTCTTGCCAGCTTTGGAGTTCAAATAGCCACTGCATCTCGATAACACCGGCTCTGCCAAAAAGATGGTAGTACATCATGCGATCTTTGACTGGGAACAAGACCTTGTCTAAAGATGGTGTCGTTTGGACCTCCTTTGATTCAAGGTGATAAAAAAGGCGGTTCAGCCAAGCGGTGGTCTTTTGGGTATAACAACAGGGAAGATGTTTTAAAAAGGGGTGGTGGGGAGCTGAGCTCAAATCGAATTGGTAACTGTCCCATTTTAAGTCGGACAGAGCCAAGGGCTCATCGGTTCTGATAAAAGATCCCGTTCTGATGAAGGCGTGGCGTTTGTTCTCGTCCCGTTCACAGAGATCGTGCCAACTGTACAATAAGTCCACCTCATCGGCCACACTGGCCATGCGTTCGGGCAGTTCCGCTAGTTTAGGGCAGGGAAGGTTCTGCACTTTAAAAAATCGACCGGGCAAGGGACTGAGTTGCAAGGTGGCCGATACGATCATGCCGGTCAAACCATAAGCGCCTATACTCAACTCGAAAAGCTCTTCGCCTGCTTGCACGATTTCGACGCCTCGCTCCGGGTGAAAAATGTGCAAGTCGAGGACGACGCTGCGAAAGCAACCGTCACGGTATTGATGTTTTCCGTGGGCGTTGGAGGCGATGCAGCCGCCCACGGTGATGTTGGGGTGGCCGGGTTGGACCGGCAAGTACCAGCCCTTGGGTAAGCAACAGCTGGCCAGTCGCCCTAAAGTGATGCCCCCTTCGACGTGGATCTGTCCCCGTTTCTGATCGAAGCTCAAGACCCGACAGAAGTGGCTCATCTCGATGCTCTGACTGTTCTTAGCAAAGCTGGCCTCCGTTAGGGATAAACCCGCTCCCCGCGGCGAAAGGCTCGTTGTCGCTTCAAAGCCCTTGAATAAGGAGCGAGAATCTGGGACGCTGAGTTGTGAGTCGATGCTGCTGCCTTTGCCATAGCTATAAAAGGCCTGAGCTCGACTGGGTAAGGACATCGTGTATCGCTAATGATTACTGGTAAAAGGAGGGGATGTCGATGTTGAGCTCTTCGATGGTCTTGCCATTGGGTGGAACAGCCTCACCTTGAATTTGGACACGCACTTTCGGGGCAATGATGGCATTGATATCATTTTGCTTGAAGGTCACATCTTTTAAGCCAAGTTGTGGGGTGTGTCCGTGGTAGCGCCCTGCCTTACAAAAAGACAATAAAGCTATACGATTGGATTTTAGAACAAGATTTTTCACTTCAATACGTGAGGCGTCCTTGACGGCCAGTCCAATGTGATTGGAGCTCATATCACTATCGCTCATCGTAACATGACTATCGCCACCGATACTGAGACCTTTGTCGCGGCAGGATTGTGCCCTAAGGCCCTGGGCTTCCATGATAGTGCTGCCTAGGTCCAAACCGTCATTGCTACAATCTTTGAAGACGACATCACTGAGTTCCGCCCGACAGTAATCCAAGTCCAAGCCATCGTTACAGGTCTCAAAACGACAATTCTGAAGTTTCAGTTGGCAAAACTTGGCGTTCATGCCATCCTCAGCCGGACAACCTTTGACCGTGACAGCTTTGATGAGCAGTCCATCTAGTGCATAGAGGTTCAAGGCTCCCTCGTAGGAGAGGTCTGGGCTTTTTCCTCCTTCGCCGCCTTCAATGAGGAGGTGTGAGATCTGCTTGTCGATGACCTCGGCTCCATTGATCACGATCGCGCCCCAAGGCTCACTGCGACTTTTGGGCAAAAAACGAATGGGGTTCTTTTCTGTGCCCTTTAAGCTGAGCTTGCCAAAAATCTCAAGGTCGACTCCCTTTGCCATGAGGATTCGGGTTCCCGGCTCAACGGTGAGCTCGCTTCCCGTTGGGACACGAAGACTATGGTCGAGCTCGACCTCTCCTTCCCACCGCAGTACGCTTGTGTCTTGAACCCGATCATCCCATGGCGTGATGGTCTTCCATTGGGAAGCGATGCCTTGGGGACGAGGAACACGCTCGACGATCAACGGACGCTTGTCATAAAAAGAAACAAACTTCGGCCAAAGGTCCTTGAGTTTCTCGCCTGAACAATGGAGTTCAAAGCCACCCTCGGGGTAATGCCATTGTTGGTGGTGTACCGTATGGCTAACCATTCCGAAATCGTCGTCTTTGGCTTTGAGTTGTGCTGCGGGTGCGATGATCGCTAGGGGCTGCTCACTTTGAGCCTGTTCATAAGCGCCCACGGTTTCTCCTATTCGCCAACGGTTGTCACCGGTGAATCCTGTTAGGGCTATGGCAACGCCTTTGTCACAGGTGACTTCGAAGGACACGCGTTGGGCATTGGCTTCATTTTTGTAGACCTTGACCCTAGGGGCAGCCAAAGCTTTTTTGAGAAAAGCGAGGCGTTGCTTTAGCCATGTTTTTCGAGCCAATATGGCTTTCTCCGTGTTCTCGGAGAGCAGAGTCTCGTTGTGGAAAAAGAACTGAGGGTACTCCACGTGGTGCCCATAGTGGGCTTTGACCCGAGCTAAATGATGAGCTAGGGCTTGATGCAGAAGCTGTTCTTTGCTTTGAATGAGCTCGAATAGTCGGCGATTGCGTTGCTCTCTCCAACGGGCTTGACCCAAGAGACGAAAGTGTGGCAGATGGTTATGGGTGACATAATCGATGGGCATACGCCATGAACTGAGGGGTCCGTCGTGACAACCGGTGACGTCCCAAGGGAATTCTTGCCATTTTTCCAGTCCGGGGTGAAAGTAATAGCGAACATTGTTTCCCCCTTGGTGGCTGCAACCCATGATCAAAAAGTGGCAGTTCCAACCTATCATTTGCTCGAGGTCGAAGCCTTCCATGGCTTTGTTGCCGCTCTCGTCCAGGGCCATATCGTAGAGTTGAGTGATGCGCTCCTGCGAGAAGTTCAATGATGGCGTTGTCAGCCCCCAGGCGCTGCTTCTTGCTTCGCCTTTTAAGAACCACAGGTTGTCCATGGTGGCATTGGAGTCCTCCTTGTAGACGCCGGCCAGAGGCAGTCGGTTGCGGCTTAAAAAAGCCTCGCTGGTCAGCTCAAAGCCACTGCGCAGTCCGCGCTGTTTACCGTTTTCAATGATCAGCTTGGTGTCATGGTGCAGCTGCGCTAAGCCTAGGATGCTCTGGATATCGAAGCCGAACTGATCCATCACTAGCGGATCCTTGGCGATGACGAGGTCCAAGCTCAAGGGCCAAAAGGCCTGGTCGTCACCCCAAGCCCAACTGGGCAAGCGCAGGCGATAGGAGCGCCACAGGAACTGGCGGTGTACACTCGTTATGCCTCTGGGGCGAGCTTTGGCAACACTCCATGGACCATCACCTAGGGCTGCTCTGATGCTGAGGTTGCGCTTCTCTTTTGGGTCGGCGGCGCGCCGGTGCAGTTTGTAGAGGTCTTTATTTGAAAACTCAAGGTGAACTTTGGGGGGGGCTGTTGCGGTGCCCAAGAGTTCTGGGCTATGGCTCTGGGCAAGCCACCAAATCGCAAACGCGAAAAACGAACATATGATGACGTAGCCAAGTCTCATTGGAACAAGCTCTGGATATCGCTATCCCAGTCTGGGCCTTGGGCTTGGAGGAGGGGCACATGGGTGTCGACTAAAGTCACCCTCGCCCGTTTTGAAGTGATGGCCGAGGCTTGGTTGTTACTGAAGGAGCAGGTCTCTAGGTTTAGGGATGGAACATAAGGCGCAAACCTTTTGCTCTTGTTGAAACTGACCAGACCTATTTTGTTGTTGTGGATGTCGACGGTCTTGAGGTTCACGGCGCTGTTGTCCTTAACGGCAATGGCGATATTGTTGCCCACAGCTCTACTCTCTTCAATGTAGACCTTCGACTCTCCACCGACGGAAAGTCCCTTGTCGCCGTTGTCTTCAAAGCTCAGTTGACGTCCTCGACAGACGACGGAACCCAAGTCTAAACCATCGTTGAGGTTCTGTGAAAAGGAGCAGTTGTCGACCTCGGCGCGGCAAAAGTCAAAGTCTAGACCATCGTTGCACCTGATAAAAGAGCTTTGGGATAAAACGACATCGCAACGTTTCACGTTGAGGCCGTCTTCGGCGGGACAGTCGCTGACGGTGATATGATGCAGGGATAGAGGCTCGACGTGCACAATGTTGAAGGCTCCGTTGTACAAACACTCGGGTTCCTGGGAGCCTTTTGCGCCGCTGAGCTTGAGGTGGGAGATCTCAGCTCCCAAGACTTTAGCGCCATTGATAGCCAAGCACTTCCAGGGTCGTTCGCTGTCAGCAGCTTCGAACACGATGGGGGCATGGGCGCTTCCCTTCAACTTGATGCTGCCAAACACTTTGATGGCAATGTCTTCATTGCAGCGTATTTTTGTGCCGGGCTCAACGATGAGGGTTTGATGTCTGAGGATGATCACATCACGATCTAGGCTGATTTCGCCATCCCAAGTGGTGCTTGTCGGTGTTGGTTCTTCAAGCCTCATGCTCTCGGTGACAACCAAAGTTTGCTGATGATTTTGGCCGCTTGGGGCCGTCGTCGTCCATCGGCAGGGGCTCAGATCGTAGGGTTTGAGCAACTGGGGGCGCCACCGTTCAGTGATCCGTTTCTCCCCTTGATACAGTTCGAGGTCGATCTTGCCACCTTTGAAAGCGGGCTGGATGTCCATGGATAGTCCCGGTAAGCAAGTGGCCTTTTGGTCTGTGGCGCGGGGAGCGAACGTGATGTTTTTTTGAAGCCAGACACCGTCTCTTGAATGGTCTAGGGGATAGTCTGTTCCTCCCACCCGTAGTCGATCTGGCCAGGCACTGGGATCGATGTTCATGGGGACCAAAAATCCTTTCAGGGTGAGGCCCACGGTTCCATAACAGCGCACCGTTATGGCGTTTGGGCCGTGACTGAGCTCGATCTTGCCGGGTTCTAAAGCTTTGAGCAAAAAGGCTTTCCTTTTGGTCCACCATTGACGCCTTGTGTTGAAGGCATCCTCGATGTCGGTGTTGAAGAGTTGTTGTCGCCATGCAAAAAAACGCAGGTGTTGAGGGTCATGCCTTAGGAGTTCACGGACCTTGCTGAAATGGTGCTCCAAGCTCTCTTCGATGGAGCCACTTTTGATCAAGTCATAGAGGGCTTGGTTGCGAACCTCTCGCCAACTAGGATTTCTGATCAGTAGATCCGCTGCGAGGTGGTCTTTGTGAACAAAATCCAAGGGCATGCGGTGGTGGGCTAGGGACCCGTCGTAAAGACCCGGTATGTCCCAAGGCCACTGTTGGAATTTTTGGATACCGGGGTGAAAATAAAACCTGAGGTTGGTGGCCGCTTGGTGTCCACAGCCCATGATGAGGTGGTGCTGACTCCAAGGGATCATGGTCCTGATGTCAAGAATCCGAGCGAGTTGCTCAACGCTTTTGCTGCGGAGGGCCATCATCAAGCGCTCCAAGGGTGAGAAGCCTAGGGATGATTTCGCACTCAGTTTGCCCCAAGTTCTTTCTGGAGGATTGAGCTCGGGCTTCCAGATGTGGCGAGTTGCGTTGAACTCTTTGAAAACCGGCCCTAGGGGCAATCGCTTTCTCGCTAAAAAAGCGTCGGAGTACTGTTCGAAAATCTCTTTCACGCCACTGTAATTGCCATTTTCAAAGACGGCTTTCATGTCTCTGTACGGGGTCGGCAGTCCCAGTTGTTCTTGAAGGCCCAAGGCAAACTGACTGGACAGCACCTGATCTTTGCTGATGACGAGGTCGAGGTAGCTGGGGGAGTGGCCTGGTCCCATCTCATGTGATTCCAAGGGTAGGCGCAGTCGGTAGGATTTGGAGCGCAGGTCGCGGTGGATGGACACGGTTCCCCTCGGTCGGGCCGCCGCCTGAACGGTGGTTCCTTCTCCACGGCGGACCTTGATCCAGAGGTAGCGCGATTCGTGGCGGTCGAGGCTGCGGCGGTGACCTTTCCATAAGTCTTTGTTGGAGAACTCCAGGTGCAAGGTTTGTTCCGGTGAAAAGCCAGTGCCCCTTGGACCTTTGAAAAACAAGAAAATCCCTATGCATGCCGCTGCCATCAGAAGGCACAGCCATAGACGTCCTCGTCGTTTCACCTTAAATGACTAAAAAAAGAAGACGCCTAAAAGGCTACGGTGGACTCGTTGAAGACGATCTTGTAGTTGTCGATATTTTCATGTTCCCTTGCGACACCGTTGACGTCCTCTAGGCTCAGGTCGTAGAGCACTAAGGAGAGTTGTCCCCCTTCGCCGTCGCGGTTGGGGTCGTAACTGAGCACCTCACACATGCCTCCCTTTTGGTTGAAAGCGTCTTTTAATGAGTTCAAGTCATTGGGGTCCTGCTTGAGGTTCGACTTGAGGATCACGCAGCGAGATGTTTTAGACGAGCGTTCGCTCCAGAGTTTGAGGCCGATGCTCAGCCCGCAGAACCAAAACGAGGAAAATAGGGCTGTGACATAGAAGCGTGAACCCAAGCATAGGCCAATGGCCACGGCGAAAAAAATAAAGGTGATGTCCAAGCCGCTGCGCACCGCCGTCCTAAAGCGGACAATCGACAAGGCGCCCACGAGAGAAAAGGCCCTCGCTATATTGCTGCCAACCACGGCCATGATCATGGTCACGACAACGGCGATGAGGACGATGGACACCTCAAAGTTTCTGGAGTAATTCACGCCGTACTGAACCTTGCGGTAGGTTTTGGCCGTCATTGCCCCCAAAATTGTGGCGAGCAGCATGGCGACGCCCATGTCCACAAAATTGATGCCGTGGGTGAAGGTCTCGTAGTCGAGCAGTTGGTGTACAAATTCCTTCGAGAGGAACCTTTGCTGCATTTGCAACCAATCCATACTTTTAAACTCCAGTGGTGGTTTCGGAGAACAATCGCTTGCCCAGGTGGCTATGGTCTAAGCTATAGGTGTATTTAGAGAAGGTCTCGACTTGAATGTCCAGTCCCCTCATGACCGCCAACAGCCAACGGGGACATGGGCCACTGCTCTTGATCTCAAAAATACACCATTCGGGATCAATGGGTTGAGCGTTTTTGGCCATGTCTTGGGGTGAACGGTCGAGCTTCAAGTCGGTGTTGGAGGCGACCCCTAGGTCCACGGTTAGGCGCAGATTTTCAGGGGATGGCCAGAAATAAGCTTTTCTAAAGTAGGACACCAACGCCACGGGGTTTTTACAGCCCCACCCTTTGGATTGACTAGATAATATGGGCAACGAGTCGTCGATCCTTATCTCGTCACAGATATCGACCAGTTTGTCGCTGGTGCTGCACTTTAGTTTTTGCCTTGCCTTGAAGACGGTTTTGTCTTTTTTGCACTTTGCTTCGGCATAGATCGTTTGCTCGCCGTTATAAAATCGCAAACGGTGTTTTTCCTTCAAGTCGATGCCCCAAAGTTTGGCGTGGTAGGCGCTCAATAGCTCATCGTCAAAGTAAATCGAGCTGATCTGGTAGCCGCCAAGTGGACCGTGACGGTCTGGGGTGCAGATCTCGCCTAAGAGATCGAGGAGTTTGTGGGCAACGGCAAAAGGCAGTTTGCATTTCAATTCGATGCGACCGGATTTTGACGTTTTGATTCCCAAGACATCAACTTAGCTAGCCCCAAGGCATTTCAAGGCGATTTTTGTTGGAGCCTAAGATTGTAGGCTTCCAATGGCGAAATCGGGATGGTGAGGTTGTTTTTCGACGACCTTTTGGCCTCAGCAGCGTCTGTTTTGGAAGGGCCAGCAAGGGAATTGAGTCTTGATCTTGTCCGTTGATGAGGGATTTGCTAAAAGACCTAGCAAATGAAGATCGTGATCTGATGGTAGACACCACGAGATCATGTACGCAAAGGTAAAAAAGTCGATCCTTGAGTTGGGCGCCCTAGGGCCGCTGTTGGCCTTCACGGTGCTAGCACCAGGTCTAGGTGTGCTTGCTCTGGGGGCCAGTCACCCCGTTTGGTTGCCCTTTTTTAGAACGAACCCAGATGCTACTTTGCTGCCTTTTGTGTTGACGGTCACGCTGTTGACGGGCCTTTCGCTCATCCCCACCCACGCTTTGTCTTTGACAACGGGACTTCTTTACGGCGTTGTCCAAGGGACCTTCATGGCTTCGTTTTGTGTGGTATTGGCTGCGTATTGTTCCTACAAAATATCAGGTCACGTAGTCGGCGACCGGGCCCTTGCCGCGCTGCGGCAACGACCCCAAGCCGACCAATTGTTCAGGGAGCTTTTGAAACAAAATCCACTGCGAACGATCATGATCATAGCGCTGTTGCGGTTGTCGCCGCTCATGCCCTTTGCGGCCACCAATGTCCTGTTGGCCGCCGCCAGACTCAAGCTGGCCGATTTTCTGATGGGAAGCTTTTTGGGCCTTTTCCCTAGGGTGTTTTTGGTGGTTTTGGCCGGAGCTGGCTTGGGTGAGTTGAATTTTAATCATGGAGCTGGGCAAGAGTTGTTGTTGCTGGGTATCCTGTCCACGGTTCTGATCCTCGTGATCACGGGGCGCTTGGCCAAGAAAACCTTGGGGCGGGTTGTGGGCGGGAGTCACTCGGCACCTTGATGGCCGTTTTAGTGATGACGCTTGAGCAGGCCCTCCAAGACGATGTCCTCGCCACAAGTGCTTTGCTTGAGGGGACCACAGGCCAAAGCCCGTGTCATCGAAGGAACACCCACGCCCCCAACGGGGGAGCGCGAGTCATTGCCCCCGCATAGCTTGGGGGCGATGTAGACCCGAATAGCATCGGCGAGATCCTCGTCTATCATCATGCCGTGCAGACCAGCTCCCCCTTCAACGAGGACCATGTGCACGCCGGCGGCAAACAGGCTTTTGGCTAAGGCTTTATTGTTTCCAGAGTCTATGGTGGTGAGATCTGTTTCTGGAACTGGAGTTGTGCCGTCGGGTCGAATCCAAATGGCGTTTCGTCCACTCCATTTTTGCCAGCAATCCGATGCTCCTAAACGTCCTTTGGGATCCCAGACGATGGGCCTAGGGCTAGGGCCTTTGATGTCATACCTGACGTCGAGATTGGGTTGGTCCTTTAAAACGGTGCCCGCACCAACCATGATGCCATCGCAGATGGTTCGAAGGTGATGAACGTCCTTTCGCGAGGTTTCACCACTGATCCACTTGGAGTCTCCATTCCCTAAGGCGATGCGACCGTCGAGGGTCATGGCCCATTTCAGCAGGAAGTAGGTCTCTCCTTTGGTCACGTTTTTAATGAAAGGCTCTAAGATCTCTTTTGCTCCCGCTGACTCAACGGGGCCGAGCACTTCAAGGCCCGCTTGGCGCATCAGTTCTGCGCCGCCTTCGCCGGGTCCGGGGTCTTCCACGGCGAAAACCACCCTTGAGATGCCTTTTCTGATCAACATTTTTGCGCACGACGGAGTACGGCCTTCGTGGGCACAGGGCTCTAAGCTGACATAAGCGGTGCAGCCCCTGAGGTCTTGGTCACCACAGTCAGCGATGGCATGAACCTCGGCGTGGGCTTCTCCGGAGACGAGGTGACTGCCCTCGCCGATCACGAGGTTGTCTTTGACGATACAGGCGCCAACCCTTGGGTTGGGGAAGACCCTTGAATCACCTTTCTCTGCCAGCGCGATGGCACGTTTTAAAAAAATCAAATCTTGGGGCTCAGTCACGGGAGGGCTTTGGGGCAGACGTTGAACTAGAAAAAAACATTCTAGCATGGTCTTTCATCATGAACGACTCACCTTCACCTGATCTCAATAAGCTCGAGTACAACACTCGTTGCGACATCACCAAGTTGATCGCCAGCGGTGGCATGGGTTCGGTTTACTTGGCTGAGCAGCGAGGCGCGTATGGTTTCAAGAAAGTCGTCGCCATCAAGACGATTCGCAACGACTTGCTCGAGTCCGAGAGCACGAGGGATATGTTCATCTCCGAAGCGAAACTCGTCGCCGACCTGATTCACGAGAACATCGCCCAGGTCTATAACCTCGGTCAAAGTGAGGACGTCACCTTTATTCAAATGGAGTACATCAAGGGCATCACCCTCTCCCGTTTGATCAAAAAACATCGCATGCTCGACGTGATCATGCCCCCTGATTTGGCGGCCTTCATCTGTTCACGGGTTGCGAGGGCTTTGTCCTATGCCCACGCTAAGAGTAGCCACGACGGTGAGCCTTTGGGCATTGTGCACCGCGACGTCACGCCCTCAAATATCATGATCGACTCCCTGGGGGTGATCAAGCTGACGGACTTTGGCATCGCTAAGGCCATCACCATGGGGACCCCCGATGAGAAGAAGGTGTTGATGGGGAAGTACCCCTACATGTCTCCTGAGCAAGTGCGCCTTGAGGGCACCGATGGTCGTTCGGATTTATTTGCCCTCGGCGTGGTTTTGTTTGAGATGTTGACCATGCGCAAGCTATTGCCGGTCAAGACGAGGGACAGTTTGTTGGAGCTTTTTAAAGATGGTCATTTCCCTGAGCCCAAACATTTGAACCCTAAGGTTCCCGATAAGCTCAATGAGATCGTCATGAGTCTGCTCTCCATCGACAAGGACTGTCGTCCTACGACGGCCAGAAAGTTGGTCTTGTCCCTAGAAAAGTTCATGTACAGCAAGGGCTATGGTCCCACCAACGAAAAGTTATCCATTTACATGAGAAAAGTCTTTGCTAGGCCTTGACCCGCAACAACTCCAGCAGTGGCTGGATGAAGATATCGGCACCGGTGACATCACGACAGAGGCTCTCATTGGCGAAGACCTAGCTAAGGCTCGTGTTGTTGCCAAGGGCGACGGGGTCGTGTTTGGATTGGCTGCGATCGCTGATGTCGCTAAAGCCCTAGCTTTTGAACTTTTAGAATTTAAGGCTTTGGAAGACGGCGCTCCATGTTCTAAGGGAGATGTGGTTGCCTCTTTTGCTGGCCCCCACAGTGGATTGCTTCAGGCGGAGCGCACCTTTCTCAATCTGGTGCAGCACCTGTGTGGGGTAGCTACGGCAACCCATCGCTACGCCCAAGCTGTGTCCCACACCCGAGCCAAGGTCTTGGACACGCGCAAGACGTTACCGGGCATGCGCAATCTGGACAAGATGGCCGTCAAAGCCGGTGGAGGCCAAAACCACCGCATGGGCCTTTTCGATGCCTTTTTGATCAAGGAGAATCACATCGAGGCCTTTCGCCATTTGCCCAACCCATTTCTGACCGCTATCGAGACCGCAAGGCGACTGCACCCCGAGCACCCTGTGATCATCGAGGTTCAAAATGAAGACGAGGCCTCCATGGCCCTCGATGGCCTGCCGGAGGTTATCTTGTTGGACAACATGAGCTGCGAAGCTATGGCTAGGGTGGTCGCCCATGTGGAGCAGAGCCGTTCGGGCACCGAGTTAGAGGCCTCAGGAGGTATCGATTTGGGCTCGGTCAAGGCCGTGGCTGAGACGGGGGTGCACCGCATTTCCGTCGGTGCGATCACTCATTCGGCCTTGCCCATGGATTTGTCGATGTTGATCGAGGCCGTTCAGGTCTGAGATCATTTTAAATGAGCCATTGAGGTGCTGTTGAACGCTAACCTAGGGCCTTGGGACAAAGATTAACCACCATAGAGAATTGTGCCAAAGCCGCTCAGTTGGGCCTCAAGGTCACGGCGCCTGGCACCCCTCATCTTAAAAAGCCTTTTGCTGCGGATTTGTTGCTCAAGTTGTCGACCAAGGCCGTGCTCAAGGTCGTCGAAGAGGGGCTTTTCCTCGACGGCAATCAAACCCTCGGTGAGGACTTTAGCGATTTGTCGCCCCAGGCGCGCATGAGTCAGGGTTCCTTGTTGGAGCACGTTCAACTGAAGGTGCGCGAGTCTGGGGTGTCCCAGCGTAAAATCGCTAGGCAATTCGGCATCGCTCAGCAGAGCGTGAACACTTTCCTGCACTCGGATAACGTCAACACAAAAACTCTGGAGATGTACGCCAAAGTTTTTGCCCCTAGCCTCTATAGGGGTTTGCAGTCCAGTTCCGATCTAGAGGCTAGCCGTGAAGTGTTAGATGGCGCTGCAGAGGCTTGTGGTCATGTCGAGGACTGAGGTCGAAGTCCCCGCTTGTTTTTGAAGGAGCCCACCTACACTCATGTGATGGAGATGGATTGGGAGGCGAGAGGGGTCATGGTGCACCCCAGTGCCGTTGTGGATGAAGCTGTCAGTATTGGCGCTGGCACCAAGATATGGCACTTCTCCCACCTCATGGAGGGCGCTAGCATCGGTGAGGGCAGTCAGTTGGGGCAAAATGTCTTTGTTGACCGTGATGTCGTCATTGGTTCGGGGGTCAAGGTGCAAAACAACGTGTCGATCTACCGTTGCGTCGAGATTGAGGATGACGTGTTCTGTGGCCCGTCGATGGTTTTCACCAACGTCATCAACCCCCGCAGTTTTATCGAGCGCAAGCACGAGTTTAAAAAGACCTTGGTGCGCCGCGGCGCTACGATTGGAGCCAACGCCACCATCCTTTGTGGGCTGACCCTTGGGGAGTACTGTATGATTGGGGCCGGCGCAACGGTGACCCGTGACGTGCAGCCATTTGCTTTGATGGTGGGTTGCCCAGCGCTGCGCAAAGCTTGGGTTTGCCGTTGTGGGCAGACCTTGCCAGCGGGGCCTGCGCCGACCTGCTCAGTCTGTCAGGACAAGTATCTTTTTGACGAAGCCAGTGACGAGCTGAAAGCCATTTGAAGGACTCAACGATCAGGTTTGCTATCATCGGATGCGGACGCATTGCCCCCAAGCACATTCAGGTCCTCAGGGAGTTGCCCGAAGCTCAGCTGGTGGCCGTTTGCGATCTCGATGAGTCCAAGGCGCGTAGGGTCAGCGAGGGACTGAAGGGGGTAGGGATCTACCGCGACCATCGCAAGATGCTAGATGCCGAGGATGTCGATGTGGTCAGTGTGCTGACGGAGTCGGGTTCCCACGCCAAGATCACCGTTGATGTGGCCCGCAGAGGCCTGCACGTCGTGGTTGAGAAGCCGATGGCTCTGACCCTCAGTGACGCCGATCGCATGATTCGCACCTGTGACACCTTTGGGGTTAAACTCTTCGTGGTCAAACAAAACCGCTACAATTTACCGGTGCTCAAATTGCGTGAGGCGGTGGAGGACGGTCGTTTTGGCAAGTTGGTCATGGGCACGGTTCGCTTGCGCTGGTGTCGCCTCCAGTCCTATTACGACCAAGACCCCTGGCGTGGCACTTGGGCCCACGACGGTGGGGTGTTCACCAATCAGGCCTCCCATCACATCGACCTCTTGGAGTGGATGATGGGCGATGTGGAGTCGGTGTTCGCTAAGGCAGAGACCATGTTGGTGAACACGGAGACCGAAGACACGGGTGTGGCCGTTCTCAAGTTTTGTAACGGTGCCCTGGGCGTCATCGAGGCCACGACGGCGACGCGCCCTAAGGACTTGGAGGGCTCGATCAGCATCATGGGCGAGAAGGGCTCCGTTGAGATAGGCGGTTTTGCCGTCAACGAGATGAAGGTGTGGAACTTCACAACACCTCAGCCCGAAGACGAGGATGTTCTGATGAGTTACCGCAACAACCCTCCAGACGTCTATGGTTTTGGTCACCGCCAGTACCTGAAAGACGTGATCCGTTGTATTTTGGACGATGGCAAAGCTCTCGTCGATGGGTTGGAGGGCAGGAGGTCGCTGGAGTTGATCAACGCCATTTATGAATCTTCGGAGTTGGGTAAAGAGGTGCGCTTGCACTTTAAGCCCAAGCGCTGTAAGTTGGGTCATGGCGGCCATTGATCTCTTTTTGAATGCCTTCCGTCTGGGCGCTGGGCATTTTCTAATAGCATGAGAAGTGAAAAACACCCTATACTTGTGAAATAGAGCGTTTCCTTAACTTGCGCCCGCCAATTTAAGCAAGGATCGGGTTTGGATCACCGTCTCGAAACCACTCTAAAAAAACAATTTCCTGACCCCCTAGGACATAAAGTCCAACAGGATATTCGCACCGACTTACACTTGGAGATCAAGGAGGTCCGGACGGTTCACAGCCTGGGCCTTTCTGGGGATTTCAGTGAAGGGCAGGCTAAGCGTATCGGCGAGGAATTGCTCCTCGATGTCGTTGTGGAACAGTTAGCTGAGGGTGCTTTTGATTACTTAGAGCTGTTGCCCAAGCTGAGTCATGCTATTCAGGTGAGCTTTTTGCCGGGTGTGACGGACAACGTGGCTCGCAGTGCTAAGGAGTCCATCGAACACCTATTGGGCGTGAAACTCAAGCACGAGGATCACGTTTTTTCTAGCACCGTTTATCTCCTCGAGGCTGAAAACCTCACGGCGGAGCAATTGAAAAAAGTTTGTGATGAAGTGCTTCACAACCCTGTCATCGAAGAGGTTGATCTGCTGACTCGCTCTGACCTCGTGGACGGCAAAAGCTTTTCTGCCTTTCAGGCCGTAGAAGACCGTCCGACCCCGCCAACGGAAACCATCGCGGTGCGCGGTCGGAGCAAAGCAGAACTGGTTGCCTTGTCCTCAAGCATGTGTCTAGCCCTCAGCGCCGATGAGATGTTGGCCATTCAAGCTCACTATGAGGATCAGGCCACCGAAGCTGAACGCAAAGAATGTGGACTGCCCCTCGACCCCACGGATCTCGAATTGGAAGCCTTGGCCCAAACGTGGAGCGAGCATTGTAAGCACAAGATCTTTGCTGCCGATGTTGATTACTGCGATGAGGAGGGCAAAAGCCAAAGGATCAACGGTCTGTTCAAAACCATGATCTACGATCCCACCCACGAGATCATGACCCGTCGCGACGACATCTCTTCAGTGTTCTCGGACAATGCTGGGGCTTTTCACTTTGACGACCGCTGGGACGTCTGCATCAAGGCTGAAACCCACAACTCCCCATCGGCCCTAGACCCTTACGGTGGTGCGATGACGGGTATCGTCGGTGTGAATCGCGATGTGTTGGGGACGGGTCGAGGATTTTTGCCCATTTTTAACACGGACATTTTCTGCTTCGGTCCACCCAACTATAAGAAAGCTTTGCCGGGCAGTTTGCACCACCCACGCCGCATCTTCCGCGGTGTTCACCGCGGTGTTAAAGATGGCGGCAACCAGTCCGGTATCCCGACGGTCAATGGTTCCATCTCCTTTGATGAGCGTTTTATAGGCAAGCCTTTGGTTTTCTGTGGAACCGGTGGTTTGGCGCCGCGCAACCTCGGCGGAGAACCCATCGTTAAAAAGTGGATTCATCCCGGTGATCGCGTGGTCATGGTGGGAGGCCTCATCGGCAAGGACGGCATCCACGGTGCCACCTTCAGTTCCGAAGAGTTGAGTTCGGCTTCGCCCACGTCGGCGGTGCAGATCGGTGACCCCATCACCCAGAAACGGATGACGGACTTCTTGTTGGTGGCTAGAGAGCGGCAACTTTACAACTTCATGACCGACAACGGTGCTGGAGGTTTGTCCTCTAGTGTCGGTGAGATGGCGGAAGAGTGCGGTGGTGTGACCTTGGACCTTGCCAAAGCTCCCCTCAAGTACAGTGGTCTCGCTCCTTGGGAGATATTCCTATCCGAAGCTCAAGAGCGCATGTCTTTGGCTGTTCCGGTGGATAAGATCCAGGCTTTCATGGAACTGGCGGAGGAGATGTCTGTCACCGCTGCCGATCTCGGTTCGTTCAACGACAGTGGACGCCTCGACCTTTTCTATGGTGAAGAGCAGGTGGCCTCACTATCGATGAAGTTCCTACACGAGGGTTTGCCAACCCTCCAGCTCAAGGCCAAGTGGGCCCCTGTCCAAAACCCGGAGCCCGCCGATGCCGACCTCCCGGCCTTTGATATCGAACTCTGCAAGGGGATCTTGTCCCGCTATAACATCTGCTCCAAAGAGGACTGGGTGCGTCAATACGACCACGAGGTTCAGGGCATGAGCGTGATCAAGCCTTTCAGTGGTCTAAAGGCCGATGCCCCATCGGACTGTGCTGTTTTGAGGCCGGACATTGCCCACCATAAAGGTCTGGCTGTTTCCCACGGCTTGTTGCCCCGCTATTCGGACATCGACACCTACCACATGACCACCAATGTTATGGATGAGTCCATCCGCTCCATCGTGGCTGTCGGAGGCGATCCCGACTCGATCTTGGGCTTGGACAACTTTTGTTGGCCGGACCCCGTCGCATCGGAAAAAAATGTCGACGGAGAGCACAAGATGGCCCAGTTGGTTCGCTCGAACTTTGCCTTGCGTGACATGGCGCTCGCCACCAACATCCCTTGTATATCGGGCAAGGATAGCATGAAAAACGACTACGTTTTTGAAGACTTGCGCATCTCTATTCCACCGACCTTGCTCTACACGGCTATCGGCACGGTTCCCGATGTCCGAAAAAGCGTCACCATGGATTTCAAAGCCGATGGCGATATCATTTATCTGCTCGGCGAAACCCGAGACGAACTCGGAGGCTCGGAGCTCTACGACCACCTTGGTCATCTTGGACAAAACGTTCCTCAGGTTTGTCCGGATCATGCCATGGCCCTCTACCGCAAGGTTTTCCTCGCCACCCAAAAGGGGCTGATCTCAAGTGCCCACGACTGCTCTGAAGGTGGCTTGCTGGTGGCTTTGGCCGAGAGTTGTATCGGTGGTCGCTGCGGAGCCAAAGTGAGCAATGGCACGTCTTTGCATCCGGTTCGTTTTTACTTCTCCGAATCCGCCAGCCGTCTTTTGATCAGCTGTAGCCCAGAGCATGAGCGTGAGCTTTTGGAGACCCTAGAAGGCAGCCCATTGCTTCGTCTTGGACATGTCCAGGCGGCACCTGTGGTGGAGTGTGATGATCAAGGCTTTGATCTCGACGAACTCTACGGAGCTTGGCGCCAACCCCTCAAGGAGCTCGAATGAAACCAAAAGTCCTGATTCTAACCGGTGTCGGTATCAATTCACACCGAGAGTTGGCCGAGGCCTTTGACCTGGCCGGTGCCGAAGCCGTTCAGCTGCACCTGTCCGAAGTGCAGGCTAAGCCCGAACGTTTATTAGACTTCCAGTGCTTGGCCTTCCCCGGTGGTTTCTCTTACGGCGATCACATCGCTTCGGGAAAGATCCTAGCCAACCTTTTTAAGGCCAAGGCCGGCCACCTTTTCAACGAACTGAGGGTCAAAGGCGTGCCCATCATTGGTATTTGCAACGGTTTTCAGGCCCTGGTGAAGATGGGGTGGTTGCCTCAGCTTGGTGGGAAGACCTTACAGCAGGCTAGCCTGATCCACAACGACTCGGCCCGTTACGAGAACCGTTGGGTCAAGCTCGGGGTCAGTGAGAGCGCAAGGGAAATGAGCCCTTGGCTGAAAGACCTCACGGACTTGGAGTGCCCTGTTCGTCATGGCGAAGGCAAGCTGGTTCTCGAGAACGAAACTCAACTGGAGGCCCTTGAAAAGAGCGGCCATGTGGCTTTGCGCTACGTCAATGAAGAGGGTCCGACCCAAGCTTATCCGGAAAACCCCAACGGCAGTTGGAATGCGATCGCGGGCCTGATCGATCCATCGGGTCTGATATTGGGTTTGATGCCTCACCCCGAAGTGGCGATCCATCCCACCCAGCATCCCCTTTGGAGTCGCCGTGGGGATAGTGGTGTTGAGCCGGGCTGCATGAAACTCTTTCGCAATATCGTAGAGCATATCAAATCATCATGAGTATCGATACTTCTGAGATCGGTCTTAGGCTTTACCCGGACCCCATCCTCAAGCAAAAGGCCGTGCCTTTCAGCTTGCCTCTGCCCGAAAATATCGCAGATGTGGCCGACGCCATGCTCGAGATCATGTACGAGCACAGTGGTATCGGTTTAGCCGCTAATCAAGCGGGTTTGCTGCAACGGATCATCGTTTTTGATCTCAGCGAAGCGGGAGACGAGCCCGAAGTGCTCATCAATCCAGAGATCGTTCACGCCACTAAAGACAAAGCCAAAGGTGAAGAAGGTTGCTTGAGCCTCCCGGGGGTCAACGGCCATGTGAGCCGTCACGAGTCCGTTCGCGTCAAGGGCTTGGACTTGGATGGTGAAGTCGTTGAGCATGAAGCCTCGGAACTGTTGTCTGCCATGTTCCAGCACGAGATAGATCACCTCGATGGTATTTTGTTTATCGATCGCTTGGGTGCGACGGGAAAGATGAAGATACGTCGTCAGCTCAAAGAGTTCGAGGACAGCTTTAGCGGATGAAGCTATGGTCGTGGCTGAAGGCGAGGCTTTTTGCCCCGCCCAGCCTAAAGCGACGTTTAGAGGCTGCTTTGGGCTGCGCCGTTCATCTCGAATTTGAGGAGCAGAGCCAGCGCAGGATCTTTGCTAGCCCCGCTGAAAAGGGCAGGCTCAATATCACTCTTGATGTCCTGTTCGATGACCCCGATGATTCGACGTTTGCTGCTCTCGTCGGTTTTTTAAAAGGGGGGGGAGAGCAACATCGACAAGTTTTGATCGATACCCTCAAGCTGAAGCGTGAGGGTCAACCTAATCCCGTCGAGCAACACCCCTTGCAGGGCATCTTGGATCAGTTGTGTCGGGAACATTTTCCGCAATTGCCATATATCGAAGTGGTTGGCGGCCGCGTGGGCAAAAAGGCACCCCAAAAAAGCATTCGCCTAGCCAGCTTTTGGCCTTCGAGGAAAGAAGTGCGCATTCATCCTTATGTTATGGATGAGCGTGTTCCTAAAATCTTCCACCAGTACCTGATTTATCATGAGCTTTGTCACGCTTGGTTGATGCTATCGGGCAAAGCAAAGAGTGGTCAGCACCACGGTGTCGAATTCTACGAACTGGAGGGCAAAATGCCCGGTATTGATCAAGCTAAAACTTGGGAGAAGGAAAAGCTACAAGCTTTTCTCAGCACGGCCCAAAAGGAGTGGTGGGATTGAAGTTTTCGGTTGATCAGCCTTAGGGGACGAAGTTCCTTCGGGCCTGCTTAAGAGATCATTGTACCTTAGATGATGAGGTTTTGGGTCTTGAATTATGGGGCTGAGTTGAACATCACTTGTTGGTCTCCTCGCTAGTGAATAATAAATAAAATCACATTTTGATGGAGTGAACGGTGAAGTATTTAGCTTTTATTTTGTTGGGCATGCTTGTCTCAGTCCAACCCATGTTAGCCAATCATTGTGCCAGCCACGGAAAAACGGCCGAGAAATGGCCGGACATCAGCCACGATAAGCTGGCTGCTTTAGTTGCTCAAAAGAAAGTTGTTCTTTTGGATGCCAACGGGACTCGTTCATACAAGAAGCTCCACATTCCCGGTGCTTTGGATGTGAGCGCCATGGATAACAAAGCCTTGGCCAGTGCGCTTCCTGCGGATAAGCAGGCTTTGATCGTCGCCTATTGCGGAGGTCCGCGCTGTGGTGCTTGGAAGCGAGCCGCAAAAAAGGCCGCGGATTTGGGCTACACCAATGTTGCCCATTATTCTGCGGGTATCAAAGGCTGGCAAAAAGCTAGTCTTTAGGGATTTTTATAAAAAAACCGACAAAGTGAACTTTAAAAAGCGATGGTGGTCCAATGAGCCCCATCGCTTTTTTTGATCAATCTTTACACGCACTATGTGCTGTCATCACCTCAAGCCAAGCGCTCGAAGATTTTAGAATGGCTAGTTTGCTTGTGGGATGTCTGATGTTTGGGTTTAAGGCAGCGCTTTTGTGCAACCGGACCTGTGCGGGCTTGCTTTAGAAAAGGGCGAGTTTCGATGATCTCTAGTGCTGGACCATAGCCTTGGTCCCTGGTCTCATCCGTAGACAGGTCATAGTTGGGTATGATGGTTTGAAAGAAAGCACTGCCTATGGACTGATCGCGTCGACCCTGTCGTCTCCGGATACATTAGAATTGTAGAAGTTGGTTTTCCAATAGATGGGATTCCAAGGTGTCGTTCGCTTCCTTTTCTTGTTCATGACAGCGCTAAAAGATCTTCACGATTATAAGAATCCCTTGTTGATTGACGAGTGAAGCGATGCTTTTGAGAACCCAAGTGTCGTGACATGGGGCAATCATGGTGTATTCAAGTGATAACCAGTGATTTTTATCGTGGAGCAAAGAGGATACACGATGGCGCGGGCACATGGATGATATTTTTGGGCTTGAAACTCAGTTGGCCACTTTGGGGATCGATCTTGAAAACCGAAACCGTGCTCGAGTGTTGTCCTCCAGCTAAAACCCATTGGAAGCTTGGGTCGATGTTGATGTTGCGCGGCCATGCCCCACGAATGGCTTCGGATTCAAGGTATTTGAGTTGGCCCGACTTGGACTCAATGTCAAAGACTGAAATGCTGTCGTGGCCTCGGTTCGATGTGTAAAGCCATTTGCCGTTAGGGTGAACGACAATTTCTGCGGCCGAATTGAAGACCTCTTTGGCTTTGATTGCAGTGGGTAAAGTTGGGGTGAGGGCGACCCTTTTGGTCTGGCCTAGACGGGGATCATAGCTAAAGGTAGAAATGGACAGCGCCATCTCATTGAGCAGGTAGATGAACCGACCATCCACGGAGAACCGCATGTGACGTGGACCTCCTCCGGGTATCGTTTTTGAGATAAAGTGATTTGTAATACCGGACAAGTCTTCGTGAACCTTGTAGCTATGAATCTGATCGGTACCGAGATCCGGAACGAAGGCAAACTTTCCATCCGGCGAAAAACCTGTCCAGTGTGGGTGGGCAGTGGACTGGCGCCGGGCGATTTTCTTAGAGGGACCATGGTGTTCATGGATGACCGCTGGACCCAGATTGCCCTCGGCGTCCAAGGGGAAGAATGCCGTTGAGCCACCGCGATACTGGGCCGTAAGCAAGAAGCGTCCCGAGGGGTGAACGCTGATGTGGCAACCGGGACCATCGTTTATCAGTGAAGAGGTGAAGGCCTTTAGCTCACCATTTTTGCCAACATGGTAGCCAACAACCGCAGCTCCATCGTCAACATCAGCTACGGCGAAGATTTTACTAGCGTCCGGATGCCACGCTAAAAAACCAGGGTTATTGATCTCCACCGCTAGCTCGGCCCCAGAAAGCTTGCCAGACGAAGTGTCGAACTTGGCCTTGTAGATGCCTTTGCTGTTTTTGCCACTGGTGCCAAAGTAGACGACCGTGCTATCGGCTAAAGCTTGGGGGCAAATGAATAAAGAGAAGACAAAGATCTTTATCGCAAGCCTTAAAATATCGGTACCCGATGTGCTCACATATCTGCCTTAATAAGAGGCTGATAAAGCGGAGCTATTGGTGTTTGAGTTGAATATGACCATTGACGATGAGCTCCGTTAGGCGATCGGCAGCTTTGGACTTTGCTGCGGAGAGTTCGGCTTCAGTGATCAATTTCTTGATGGTGTTGAGGCTTTGATCAATGTCTTCTTCCCCAAGCCACCTGACCAGAAGAAAATAGGTGTAGGCACGGTCGTATGTTTTTTTATCTTTAGCAAAGACCAAGCCTAAGTGATAAAAAGACTTGATGCAACCGAGCTTGGATGCCTTTATGTAGCACACGATCGCTTCTTTCTCATTGGGGCCATTTTTTGTACGGCCCATCTCGTGCATCCAGCCCATGTGAAACTGGGCGTCAGCATGCCCTTGTTTGGCTGCTTTTCTGAACCACTTGAAGGCCTTCTGGTCGTCTTGGGGCACGCCTTCGCCTTCAAAGTGCATGCTCGCCAGTCGACACTGGGCACCAAGGTAGCCTTCTTCGGCTTCTTTTTTGACTTTATCTAGTTCTGAATCCAAAACGTGATCAGCTCCTAACTTTTATTCTCCCCCTTATTCTCTACTGGACCCTGCAATAACAAACAAAAATATTCTTGCTGAACTTGATGGGGCAATTTGCGATGAGATGCATGTGTATTTCGTTGTGAAGGTGATGTTTAGGAGGCCGCTGATGTGAAAAACCTAGTGCGATCCTAGCTCGCTTATTTATTAAGGAGGGGTGATTTTTTGCGATTGAATCAACCGAAATTGCTCCTTGAAGGGCTTTTTGTGCCCCTAAGCTTTTTGTGCTATGCTCAACAGAAAGTCACTGTATTTTGTAGATGCACCTCAACAGGCTTCTTGCTTGAAAGCCCGTTGCTCAAGTCCTCCTAGAGCGATACTTTTTTAAGATGGCTTGGATCTACTTTGGGGTCGGGTTGCTCTGCTTGCTGTTGGAGTTGGTCGTTCCAGGTGGAGCGGTGTTTTGTCTAGGTTTATCGAGCCTTGTGGTGAGTGGGCTCATCGCGATGGGTTATATCGAGGGCATAGGCACTGCTTTCATGGCCTGCTCTGGTCTGGCGGTGGCGATGATCGTTCCGGCTCAGATGCTCCTCAACCGTTTCTCCGACGGCAAGAGCCATGTCTCTAATATAGATGAAGATAGCGAAGCTTTTGGACAGGTGGTCACTGTTACCGAGGCCATTGACGACGGGCAAGGTAGCGGCCGTATCCGTTACCAAGGTAGCGATTGGCCGGCGGTCAGTCACAGTGGGGCAATCCCCGTTGGGGGACAATGCCGTATCATGGCGCGGGACAATTTGGTCTGGGTTGTTGAACCCCATGTTGAATGAACGTTTTTTATGGTCGTCTCCATCTGCCCCACCACCATATCCTTTCTCCTAAACTTGTTTCTAAACCTTTGAGGTGCTCATGTTCTCTACTTTCTTTCTGATCGCCCTCGTTTTGGCGCTCATTGTGATCAAGAAAACCTTTCTGGTGGTCAGCACGCGGGAGTTAGTCGTCAAAGAAAACTTTGGAAAATTTAGTGAGGTTCTAGACCCAGGACTCCATATCCTCATTCCATTCATCGATAACGCCGCTTACACCCAAGAGATGCGAGAACAAGTGCTGCACGTTCCGCTCCAGTCTTGCATCACCAAAGACAACATCCAGGTGGAAGTTGACGGTCTTGTTTATCTTAAAGTGATGGATGCTCACAAAGCCAGTTATGGGATAGCCAACTATCAGCGTGCAGCGGTGAACCTTGCCCAGACCACCATGCGCTCTGAGATCGGCAAAATGGACCTGGATGAGACCTTTAGCGAGCGAGATCACCTCAATGAGAACATCGTGACCGAAGTGGATAAGGCTTCGGACACGTGGGGGATAAAAGTTCTCCGTTATGAAATACGTAATATCACCCCCTCCAAAGGCATCATTGAGACCTTGGAGAAACAGATGGAAGCGGAACGGGCCAAGCGGGCCGAGATCGTCCTCTCCAATGCGGACAAGTCAGCCCGAATCAACAAGTCCGAAGGCGAACGTCAACACGCCATCAATTTATCCGAGGGCAGTAAAGAGTCCAAGGTTCTCATCGCCGAGGGCAAGGCAAAGGAGATGGAACTGATCTCGACGGCGACGGCTGAGGGCATTGCACTGGTGGCCTCGGCCATCGCCCAGCCGGGAGGTGCCTTGGCCGTTAAAACTCAACTCACTGAACAGTACATCGAGCAATTGGGAAAAGTCCTCGAACAATCCGAAGTTCAAGTTCTGCCACCGGAGTACGTTGCCCTCAAAGCCCAATACACGGGCATTGCCGAAGTCGTCGAGAAAGCCAACAGTAAAGCTCAATAAGGAGAACCCCATGTCTGCGATCAACAGTTTTGCTCAAATCCTGATCGGTTTATTTTTTCTCTATATCCTCGTGAAGTTCGTGCGCAGTATTCGCGTTGTGCCGACGAGTTACGCCTACATCGTCGAGCGGTTTGGTAAATACCATAAAACCCTAGAGCCTGGATTCCACACTCTGATCCCTTTCATCGATAATGTGAGCTACATCCAAGACCTCCGCGAGACCAGTATTGTTGTCGCTCCGCAGGAGTGTTTCACCCGTGACAACGTTCAGGTGGAAGTGGATGGCGTGCTCTACATTAGTGTCGTTGATCCCATCAAGGCCAGCTATGGCATCACCGAGTATCGCGAAGCTGCCACCCAATTGGTGCAAACCACCACCCGTTCGGTGATTGGCCAAATCGAGCTCGATAAAACCTTTGAGGAGCGGGAGCTCATCAACAATAAAGTGGGCGAGGTTCTCAACGAAGTCGAACCCCACTGGGGCATTCGCGTGCACAGGTACGAAGTGAAGAATATCGACACGCCCAGTTCTGTTAAAAATGCGATGGAGCGTCAGATGACAGCGGAGCGGGATCGCCGAGCGATCATCGCCCAATCCGAAGGTGAAAAGACAGCCAAGATCAATGAATCCGAGGGCAAGAAGTCCGAGATGATCAATCGCGCCCAAGGGGTTCGCCAACGCACCATCAATGAGGCCGAGGGCAAGGCCAAGGAGATTTTAGCTATCTCTAAAGCCACCGCCGAAGCCATATCGCGCATCGCCAAAGCGGCTTCACTGCCCAACGGTGAACAATCCATCAAGATGCGCTTGGACCGTCAGATGATCGAGCAGATGTCGTCTTTGAGTAAAAAAGGTGCTTCTGTGATGTTGCCCAAGGACATCAGTTCTATGGAGAGTTGGTTAAAAAGCTTACATGGTAAGGGGAGAACTGAGCTTTAGTTTGAGTGAACTTATGAGCGATGAGCTGTCGTCTGTTTATGAACGGCGGCAGAGAAAGCTGAATACAAATGGGCCAACCAACCCATCCAAAAAAACCACAAGATATAAGAGCTGATGAAATGTAGGATCGCACCACGAATGCGACCCTGGCAAAGTTGACCAAGGCCGGGAATGAAGAAGCTAGCTAGAGCAGCGATGACGTTGCCTGCCGAACCTATACGATTGATCATGTCCTGAGCTCAAAAGGCATTTTGTTCGTAAAATAACGGAATCTTTAACACCGTCAAGGGAAATGAATCACTGTGGCGATGTTATCAATAGGCTGGAGCTTCTAGGCCTGCTTGTTTGAGCAGCTTGACACTGGTCTTGAAAAAGTTGTGGTCTTTTTTGAGGGGTCTGACCTTGAGCTCCTTTAATTTGGCTTGTCTGAGTGTCTCTAGTCTTTTGAGCACCTCTGGTTGACGCTCACTGAGGTCGTCCTGTTCTCCAGGGTCATTGCCTAGGTGGTAAAGTTCAAACTTCTGTTCAACCTCCAGCCAGACCAACTTGTAAGGGTCATCCAGAACCACCGACATGGCTGTGTTGCCGGTGCCTTTCTTGGCAAACATGTAGTGCCATATCACGGGCTCGGGCCTTTCGTAGTTTTGTCCAATTAGTATTCTGGCAAAACTGTGTCCATCCAGGTGACATGAAGGACGCAGGTCGAGATCACTCAACTCCAACATGGTGGGGAAGAGGTCGGTGCCATTGATCACTGCTGTGCTTTGGCCCTTGGCTTTGTGTACCGGATCGAAAACGATCAAAGGCACCCTCAAGCCTCCCTCGTATAGCCAACCTTTGCCGGTTCTGAGGGGCAGGTTGGAGGTCGCGATTTCACGTTGGCCACCTTGTTCAGTTGTGGACAGTCCGCCGTGGTCGGAGCTGAAAATGATGATGGTGTTCTTGTCGAGGCCGAGCTCAGCTAGCACTTGGCGCAATTGGCCAACACTCTCGTCGATGCTCTCGATCATGGCCGCATAAACGGGATGGTCTTGTTTGCGTTTGACCTGACCGGTGTGATCTTTGAAAAACTCAGTTTCACCTTGAGGTGTGTTGAGATGTTGTCGTTTAGCTTCGTACTTTTTGACCTTTTCAAGCTTTCCTTCAAGGGGAGTGTGGACGCCATAGTGCGATAACATCACGAAAAATGGACGCTCGGGGTTTTCGGAATGGTGTTCTCTAATGAAGTCTTCGGTTTCGTGGGTGAGGCGATCCGTTAGGTATTCGCCGCTGCTCCCTTCCTCTAAGCCGGGCAGCCTCTGTTCTTTCTTGAGGTAGGGGAACCAATAACTATGGGGCGAACCAGCATCACAACCGCCTATGTTGATGTCAAAGCCGCGGCCATCGGGGTACTCGCTCTCCTTGTGGCCCAAGTGCCATTTCCCGGCAAAAAAAGTTCTGTAGCCCTCTTCTTTGAAAACCTCTGAGATCAGTTTCGTTTTTCTGGTGATGCCGTTTCTGTCTTTGAGTTTGTTTCTATAGGGGTAGCGGCCGGTCATGAGGGCTACCCGCGAGGAGACGCAGCGCGGCGCAGCCATATTGGCACGTTTGAAGTTCATGCCTTCCTTGGCCAATTGGTCGATATGGGGTGACTCGTAGAAGGCTGAACCATTGACGCCAAGGTCCATGAATCCCAGATCGTCGACGAGCATGAAGATCACGTTGGGGTGTGATGCTTCGCCATAGAGCAGCGTTGAACTCAACAAGCAGAGGAGAGTGTTGATGGTGATGATAGTTTTATGGAAGGTGAGCATTTTTTTTTAAGTCAGTGAGTTGAACGGTGGTGGGACAGGATGTCCCTTTGGTATGTCTTGATGATCTCGAGCTGGGAGACCTTGTCGTAGATGTTCTCGGACTCGTGGGGGTCGTTTTGATAGTCATAGACTTCCGACGCGATAAGGGAACCATCTCTCTTGTCGATCCACTGTGTCAGTCGATAACGTGGCCCGCGTAGGCTGTAACCCATGTTGTGTTTATTTCTGGGGAATTGGGAGCGAGCGTGATGGCGAACGCTGAAACTCGGGTCCTTCAGGACGGGAACAAGGCTTTTTCCCGGCAGATTTTGGTCTTCGGGGAGCCCACAAAGGGAACTCAAAGTTGGGTAGAGATCGATCAGTTCTGTGAGTGACCTGGACGTCGCTGGGGCGTGTCCCGGTGCTTTGATCAGCAGGGGAACCCTTGTGGCTTGCTCGAAATTACTGTGCTTTGCCCATAGGCCGTGATCGCCCAAGTGCCAACCGTGGTCCCCCCAAAGCACCACAATCGTGTTGTCCGTGAGTCCGAGTTGTTCTAGGGCGGCCAAAGTGCGCCCAACCATAGCATCGATGTAGGACACGCAGGCGTAGTAGGCATGAATGGCCTTGCGTTGAGTGGCTTCGTCCAGGGGGCCTGCTTTGGGGACGCCATCGTAAGATCGCAGTTCGCCCCAATTGTGGTAGGCGATACCGGGTCCATTTTTAGATGGTTGCTGATGGGGTGACCGTTCAAAAGCTTCTGGCTGATACAAGTCCCAATATCTCTTGGGAGCGATAAAGGGCAGGTGTGGCTTTTTAAAGCCGACACTGAGGAAAAAGGGTTTGGCTTGTTCCTTTAGGGACTTTAAAACGCCGACGGCATGGTTGGCGATGGTGGCATCTCCGTAGGCGTCATCGGGTACATCGGCGCATTCAAAGAAGGGTAGCAACTGCTCTTTTTTCAGGGCATTTTTCACTTTTTGATAAGGAGCTTTCTTCCCTTGGTTGAATCGCCCCATCAGATCTTTTTGGGGCTGACCATGGTAGTGCCCCAGAACAGGGGCTGCTAAGCCACCGTGATCGCTTTTGATCAGGAATGGTGGCTTATAGGGGAGGCTCCAGGAGTCAGAATCATGGCCTTTATCGACATTTCTGGGGTCGAAGACTTTGCCCACCGCCGCAGTGGTGTAACCCTGTGACTTGAAAAATTGAGGCATGGTGATCACCGATGGTGTGGCCTCCCGAAGTTTTATTTTTAAGTCCAGTACACCGTTCTGGTTGGGGTACAAGCCTGTCATCGCACTGGCTCGGGACGGGCCACAGATGGCCTGTTGGCAGTAGGCACGCTGGAAAAGTACGCTCTCTTGCCCGAGTTGGTCGATGTGCGGCGTGACAGCTAGGTTGTCCCCCATGCAACCCACCGTGGGCTTTAGGTCATCGATGACGATCATCA
>JACLAC010019403.1_pt1 | contig 49848 bp, 52 predicted proteins | sample 8027881 | NCBI WGS metagenome assembly JACLAC01 (sample SAMN15725517, study PRJNA655200) | protist metagenome | isolation source: fluorescence activated cell sorting (FACS) single amplified genomes of... | place: Spain: Blaines Bay Microbial Observatory, Mediterranean Sea | collected 2016-01-19 | reverse complement strand
ATGTTCAGAGTAAGAATAGCGTTCGTTGTAGGAGCGTTCCATCACTCTCTGAAGGCGTTCGTTAAGCAACCCTACCGTTGCTTCGCTATGTTGGGAACTTGGTTTTTGCAGGCGACGATATGTCTGATTGATCTCTTGGTAAGCTTTACGGAAAATATATGCTAGGGAGGACTGAGGGAATGATTCAATTTGTTTATAGGTTTGATCAAGGGAAGATTCTCTAAAAAGAAGAAGAAAGTTCTGATCGTCTTTCTGAAACCTGTAGAACTGTAATCCTTTTAAAATAATTACAGCCCATGAAAGGGAAGATAAAAGGAGGAGTGACACCAGCACTAGCTGTCCAATGAGCGTACCCTCAAGGACTACTTGTAAAAGGCTTTGCCCATCAGTTAACCGAGCCAGTACTGAATTCATTCAAAGAGCCTGGTAAGTCTTAGAGTCTTGTGAATACAACGCGTCGATTAAGACTCCATGATTCTTCGGTTTTTCCCGTTTGAGCAGGCCGTTCTTCACCAAAACTTACAATGGTGAATCTGTTGGGATCTGCGCCGAGTCTATCAATCATGTAACTCAGAACAGCTCTCGCTCTTCTTTCACCCAACGCGAGATTGTATTCGTTGGTACCACGTTCATCGCAATGTCCTTCCAACTGTATTTTGATGCCAGGATTTTGCTGTAACCAGCGAAAGTTGTCTCTGAGTTGAGTTTCAAACTCTGATCTAATCGAACTTTGATCAAAATCAAAGTAGACAACGTTTAGATCTTGAATTCTGTTTGACTCAGTTTCGGCAGGTGCTGGTAGAAGTTCGTATCTACGGGTTTCAGGAGCCGCTTTATCGCCGCCTGGTTGCATGTCGCCCCGCATCGAAACTACTTGCTCTTCAAGCTGATTAATTTCTTCCTCAGCCTCAGCAAGTAGTTCTTTAGCTCGGTCATACTCTAGCTGAGCAGCAGCAAGCTCTCTTTCAGCAGCTGCACGTTCTTCCGGTGTTTGAGCATTTTTCAGCCTCTCTTCAGCTTTCCGTAGCCTCGCTTCTGCAATGGCTGCTCTCCGTCGAGCTTCCTCTGCTTTGTCGGCTATTATTTCTGATTGTTCTTGAAGTCTCTCTGTCTCCGCCATCCTGTCAGCTGAAGCCTGCTCAACCATGATTTGGGTTTCTTCTGCCAATGCTCTGGCTTCCTCGACAGCTGCTTGAGCATCTTCGGTAAGGGATCTTTTCAATTTCTCTTGCGCAGCGACAGCGTCTTGCTCTGCCTTAGTAAGAGCCTCCTCAGCTTGTCTAATTGCATCTTCGGCGGCAGTCAATGATCGCTTGGCTTCTTGACGTTCAACCCTGTTAGTAGCAGAATTGATTTTGGCTTCTGCTACTTCTACTTTTTCTTGAGCTCTCTGCACAATTTCAGCAGTAGCTTCATCTGCACCAATTGAACGAGCCCGTTCAGTTGCGTCATCAACCTTTTTAGCAATCTCTTCAGCAGCAGCAGCGTTTTGTTGAATTTCTAGGAGTTCTTCCTCAGTTAGTTCTGCACTAGGTGGACGCGGGTCGAGTTCTTCGGTGCACCCTGCACCTAATAACATTCCCGCCAGCACGGCAGCGGCCAGTTTCTGTTTCCATACCTTCATAGTGCGTACTCCGCAGTGTTGAGTGAGGTTTTTATGAATTATTCTGTTCGAGAGCGATCTCACCTCAGTTAGACCTATTCCATGGCCAAACCCTGCAATCAGCAGGGCCACCAGTTTCAAAGCAGCAATTTCAGGGCCACTTTCTGAGGAAACCGTTTATATTTCAGAATTTCTATTTAAAATTGAAAAGCAAAGATTGACAGAAAACAGTGCTTCTCAAAAAACAAGAGAATCTAAAATCTTTAGGAGAATTACGATGGGAACTCGCCTTCAAGGCACAGATGGCATCCGAGGACCAATTCAACAACACCTTCCACCAAGCCAGCACCCAGTACAGTGGTATATGCAAAGCGGCGAAATAACACCCGAATTTTTCCAACTCTATACATATTCTATCTGCTGTTTACTCCAAAAATTTGGACTGACTGAAGTCAGCAACATTATTGTTGTTGGTTGGGATTCCCGAGATTTTAATGGCACTTTTAACAATGCAGCAATACTGGGTATTTTGCAAGCAGGGCTGGCACCATGTTCTGTGGGAATTTTACCGACACCAGCAGTTGCCCTTCACATGCTAACAATCCAAGCAAGTGCTGCAATAGTTCTTACAGCTTCCCACAACCCTGCAGACCAAAATGGTATAAAAATCTTTTTGGGTTCTTCTGGCTTAAAATTATTTCCATCAGACGACGAAGTATTGACAGAATTTCTCCTAAAACAACCTTGGCCTTTGCTGGGCTCTAATAATTTTTTTGACGCCAAGGATGAATCTGCAGCAGCCCAAAAAAACTTTATGAAGCACCTAATTCAAAACCAAGATAACGACATGATACTAGATCAACTAGAATCTATCAATATCATTACTGACTCGGCTTTTGGTGCTTGCCAAGTAATTGTGCAGCGTTTCCCTAAAAACTGGAGGATATTTCAGCACTACAACGCAGATTTTTCGCAAGAGATCAATCGTTTCAGTGGCGTAGCTGACCTCGAAGGAACTCGCTGGTTAAGCTATCAGAGCTTAAAAAAAGTTCCGTGGAAAGATTATGCAGCATTGCATCAACTTTTTCAGAATCTACAAAAAAATCCGGAAATTCTTCAATTATCATGGATCTTTGATGGTGACGGAGATCGTTGCTTTATTTTAATTGGCGATCCAAATCGACAGGGTATTCATATTCTTTCAGGCGATGCTCTGATGCTGCTGATATGCTCAGAGTCTGAATTGCAAACCCAAAATAATTTTATTTTCAATACAATTGAAAGTGATTTGGAGGCTTCCGGTCGTATTTTGGGTAAGAAATTCAATCTTGGCCAGTGTCCTGTCGGAGATAAGTGGCTACTACTGGAGGCCTTCGATTCCCGAATCAAAACTTTAAAAGAACACGTCCCAAAGTTTTCTGAAGCGAACAAGGCTCTCATCGATGATATTCAAAATGCCTATGTAGAAATGAGAGATATTGGAAGGCCTAACGCACTTGAACTGACTCGATTGTGGGGAAATTTGGTCAAGAAGATACCAGAAGCGGATCAAATGCCTACTGATTTCTTTTTGGGGGGTGAGGAATCGGGCCATATCATTTTACCAGCAACTCACAGCAAGCAACTGGTTTTCCTGGGTAACGCTCTATTAGTAGCTTTCAAAGCAACCAAAATTCTTCACAAGCTTTGGTTACATAATCCTGCAGAATTTTTCAAAAATATTGAAGTACTCCAGCCTGAGGGAACTCAAACCACTTTACCAATTTACTATGTACTTAAAGAAAAACTATTAGAGCCTGGATTTAGGGATGAACTCTGTAAGATCATCCAAGAGAGAGCTGGAAAGCTTTTTCCGGGATTTATTCAATACTGGACCGATCTTCCGGAGGACGCTGAGCTATTAATGCTACAACTAAAGGACAGAGATACTCTGAAGATTTCAATTTTCATTAGAAATTCAGGTACTGAGGACAAACTCTCATTATGCATTCAAGGTAACGGAATTTCTGATGAAGTTTTAAATGAACTTTCTAGAGAAATTCATTGGCACCTTCTTTGTCATTGTAAAAACAAAAATTCCACTTGGTATCGGACAGAAGCACAGATCATGGTTGAACTTCTCAAAGCCTCCCCAACAATTTCATGGCCAGAAAATTCATTCACAAAAGACAGAATACTCCACGAGATGCGAAACAAACAAAAGTTTATGAACGGAGATTCAGAAAATTTGGTCCTTACAAAAATGGGGCGACGCTATGCTCAATTTCTTGCTGATAATGCCGACATTAATATGCTGGGTAAATAAATTTAAAATGAACTATCAAGTTCTCATCTTGAAAAGTATCCGGGATAGGTGGAAGTTGCGAAACTGACAAAATAGCATTGACCACTGATTCCTTCATCTGAATTGATGAACCAAAACTACTAATCATTTCAAAACTCTCTAAATCACCTTGGCGATTTAACTGGACTTGAATAACAACATCTCCACCATTCGGTTGTGATCCCTGAATGTAGTCCTCGGGTGGTTGAGAATTCCACGCATAATGTAAATGTTTTGCCCATCGCCCCATATAGGATTCGTAAGACCATTGATAATTACTCAACTTAAAAAAACTGTTACCTTCAAAACCCAATAACCCTTCTTGACCGTTACTAACCGAATTAGCTGGTACTTCCCAAATACGCTTTGTCAAATTACCCAATTTCCTATTTAATTCTGAAGCCTCTCTATCAGTTATAGATTTATTCAAGAAGTAGCCTTCGGGCAAATTTAGGTTGGCTTTCTTTCTCAAAATACTAGGATTTTCAGAACGTTGAATTTCTAATTGAATTCCACGCTCCTGCTTAGGGATTTGCTCAGGAAACTCTTCCTCATGCATTTTTTTCTTCAAAAATGACGGAGTATTCGTCTTTTCAACATTCAGTTTTTCTTGATCTGCAACTCCTGACAAAGTTGAATTCAAAGCTGTTAAAACTGGTGCACTGTTTGGGTCATCCTTTGGCAAGGGAGCACTTAGCATTGGGAGCAAACTAAACTCGCTCTCTGGTTGCTGGATTAATTTTTCCAGGTCTAATGCAACTTCGTCTTCAGCCAGCACGACGCTTTCTGTGGAAATTTCAATCATGTCAAATTCAAGCTTAATGAAATCTTCTAAATCAACTATTTGCTGATCTTCTCCTGATTTTTCAGGGAGTTGAATTATGGAAGACAAATGAACTTGCTTGCCAGGAGGAACTGCATTTCTTGTCAGCCGAATTTGAACGGAGCTAACGAAGCGAGTGGGATATTCTCTTAATAAATTTAGGTGGGAAAGAAAGAGGATGTGAGTGAAGATGGAAATAATCAAAATTATTATTTCCAAGTTATTGATATTAAATTTTAAATTTGTGCGTTGATCAGTTTTGTTCAATCACTCTTGGGACTTTGAAAAATTTTCTATCCAAATAAGGACTGAATTGATCCGGGGAGACTCCTGAGTCTGCACATATATCATCACGGCCGCTCACCTGTAGTTGATCATCGCGGTCGGCTAAATCAACGACGTCTATCTCTTTGAGCTTTTCAAAATATTTCAAAATGACTGTGAATTGCTCTGCAAACTTTCCAACTTCTTCATCTGTCAATTCAAGTGAAGAGAGAGCAGCAATTTTCCTCACATCCTTAGCCTCAAACATTTGTGGGATTCTCTGCAAAAACAGGCTGTAGCATTAGTTTGATTTCTGCTTGTGCCACTAACTTTCCCTCAACATGAGCTTTGCCATCTAATACCCAAAGATTTTTGCGATTTGCTTTTGCCATTGTAGTCAAAATTACTTGGTCTCCAGGGACTACAGGATAACGAAACCGAGACTTTTCGATCCCTGCAAAAAAAACAAGTGATTGCTTAACAACTTCCTCAGAAGTTACTGAGTGAATTACAATTCCTCCGACCTGTGCCATGGCCTCCACAATCATTACGCCAGGCATGACTGACATTTGCGGGAAATGCCCCTGAAAAACCGGCTCATTGGCGGTGATGTTTTTGATTGCTTTGCAGGAATTGCCAGGATCCAACTCTATGACTCTGTCAATAAGCAGCATAGGATAGCGGTGTGGAAGAATTCGCTTTATTTCCTGTAAATTCATCATGTTAATTCAGTTGTGTTTGAATTGATTGTAAACTTAATCACTCGCTGTTTTGATGCTTTAATGAATTGTAGTAATCAATAATCTTCTGAGTGAGATCTGTTGTCTCCTCTTTCATATATAGAATCACCTGAGCTGCGTTTTTTTCTAAAACTAAATCATATTCGTTTCTCTGAGAAACTGTTCTAATCGCTGCCTTCAAGTCTTTAAAAATTGCTTCTGTGAGTTTTCGTTCCTCTAATCTAAGTTCCTGTTCAAACTGTCTAGCTTTCTCTCTAAGAATTCGTTGCCTATTTTGGAGTTCTTGCTCTTTCTCCTGTTTTGCTTTGGGTGTAAGCAAAGGGTTGTTACGCAGGTCTTCAGCAATCTGCATTAACTCCTCTTCTTCTACCTTAAATTCCTGCTGCTTTTGTCTCCCACGACTTTCCAACAGGTTTTTTGAACGCATACCTTCTTCCGACTCATTGAGAGCTCGATTAAGGTCAACAACTCCAATGTCTAGGGCGTGTGAATTAGAGATCATGCAGAAAAATAGAATTATAGAAAGAACATATTGCATTGGCTTCAGAAAATTTAAGATGGTGGGGAATTGAGAAGACTAGAATATTTGTTAAATTTAAACAAAATTGATGAATGTTCAAAGCTTAAAAGAAGAAATTATTGTATACATTTGCCGAGGGATCCATCTTTACACACATGACCGTTGGTCCAGATAGCTCCTTTCAAAACCGTTCCGGTTAACTTGGTATCTTTGATTAAAGCTCCAGTCAAATTGGCTTCAAATAAAATTGCTTTTCTCAAATCGGTTCTAGTTAGATCTGCTCCCTGCAGGTTGGCACCTTGAAGAATAGTTTGTTTCAAATTGCTCCTCACCAAGTTCGTTTCACTCAGATTTGCATCGGTCAGATCACTCTTGTAGAAGTTTGTACGAAATAAATTCGATCCTCGTAAATTTGCTCCTTGAAGTTCCATTTTTGATAGTTTTGCTTTGGTCAAACCGCACTCTTCGCAAATTTTCTCTCTCTTAAAAATCTCGAGATGCCCTTTATCAAATGCAAGAATCTCATTTATCCCCAATAATGTGAAAAATAAGATGAGAATCCAGTAAATCCGATTAGATATCATCAAATTATGACGTAAAATTAGTACTTTTGAACGCTTCTTATGATTGATGAAGGGAAAAGGTCTCTTGCAATATAGCTAACTCTGACTTCATCAGAGCTTTGAAAGATATTCATCTAGAGCTTTGCGCATAATGATTTCAGGTGCCGTTCTTCTTGTCCAGAATGAAAATGCTGATATTCCTTGGTATAGCAGCATTCCTCCACCATTTAGATTTGGCAAACCTAGCTTCTCTGCTTCAAGGAGCAAAGGAGTTCGTGAAGGTCGGTAAATTATATCTGTAACGGCTCCCAATTTATCAAACCTATTGAGTTTAGCGGGGCTAGAATGCCCCTCGCTTCCTACAGTGGTTGTATTAACCAATAAATTTAGCTCTTTTTTCTCGAGTTCTTCCAAGGACACAGCGCTTACACTCTGCTGACCAAATGATGCTTTGAGAAGCTCTGCAAGAACAGTTGCTCGGTCGTAACTCCGATTAGTAATAAATAATCGACTAACTCCAGCTTCCAATAGCCCCACTGCGACTCCTTTTGCAGCGCCACCAGCCCCAAGCATTCCAACTGAACTACCTGGCAAGCTCAATCCCAACGGTTCCAATGAACGAATGAAACCCGTCGCATCAGTATTTTCTCCAATCCAGTGTCCTGAGTCATTTCGTAGAGTGTTGATAGCACCAATCCTGCGAGCTGTATCAGTAACTTCGTCTACATACTGAAACACTTCACTCTTGTGAGGAACAGTGACATTGATTCCCTGAACATTCAGCGCAAGTAGACCTCGCAAGGCATCCTCCAAAGAAGAGGGCGAAACGCGGAAAGTCACATAAACAGCATCTATTCCCAAGGCAGCAAAAGCTGGATTGTGGAGCGAAGGAGATAAAGAGTGAGAAATTGGATCGCCTATTACACCGTATATTTGAGTTGTCCCTTGAACCATTTACTCGCTCTCATGGAATCGCGTAGCGATCAATTTTACAATTGCGTCAAGTGCTTCTTGCTCATCCTCTCCGGTTGATTCAATGGTGATTTGAGTACCTTGAGTAGCAGCAAGCATCAATACATCCATAATGGTTTTCGCGTTGGCGGACTGACCATTTTTTTTTAGAAACACCTTTGACTGGAACTGAGTTGTCAGCTTAACTAATTGAGCAGCTGCCCGTGCGTGCAAACCTAATCTATTGATGATTTCAACATCTTGAGAAACCATCTCTCAAATTCCTGCCTGTTCACGCAAAACAGCAGCCTTGTCTGTTTTTTCCCAAGAAAACTCTTTCAGCTCCCTCCCGAAATGCCCATAAGCCGCTGTTTTTCTAAAAATTGGCTGAAGCAAATTGAGTTTTTTGACAAAACGCCCTGGTTTCATCTCAAAATTATTCCTAATCAACTCTGCAATTTGCTCTTCACCAATTTTATTCGTCCCAAATGTATCCACAGATACCGAGACTGGTTCAGCTACCCCAATTGCATATGCCAACTGAACTTCGCATCTCTGAGCAAGGGCTGCAGCTACTACATTTTTAGCGATATATCTGGCCAAATATGCTGCTGATCGATCTACCTTGGATGGATCCTTTCCTGAGAAGGCACCACCACCATGCCGACCCATACCGCCATAGGTATCAACAATAATTTTCCTACCAGTCAATCCTGCATCACCTTGAGGACCTCCGATCACAAATCTTCCTGTTGGGTTTAGATGATATTGAATGTTACCTTTGTCAAATTGGGGTGGAATTACCTTCGCAATCACTTCCCTCTTCAAATCATCGTGTAAACGAGACTGATCAATCTCTGGAGCATGCTGTGTACTAATCACAATGGCGTTGACCTCTACTGCCTTATTTTCAATATAACGTACTGTAACTTGGGATTTCCCGTCTGGACGTAGATAGGGCATAGCACCGTTTTTTCTTGCCTCTGTAAGCCTTGCTGCCAATTGATGTGCCAGGGAAATCGGGAGCGGCATCAATTCGGGAGTTTCGTCACAAGCATACCCAAACATCAATCCTTGGTCACCTGCTCCTTGCTCTTTGCCATCACTTTCATCGACACCTTGTGCAATATCTACAGATTGCTGGTCTAAAGCTATCAAAACTGCACAGGTATCGCAGTCAAATCCCATGGCTGAATTTGTGTAGCCAATCTCTTTGATTGTTTGCCTAACTACCCTCTGGAAATCAACTTGTGCCGTTGTTCTCACCTCTCCAGCAACGACAACCATTCCCGTTGTAACCAGAGTTTCACAAGCCACTCGACTATTGGGATCTTCCGTCAGCATTGCATCCAAAATCGCATCAGAGATATTGTCAGCAATTTTATCAGGGTGGCCTTCAGTCACACTTTCTGATGTGAAGAGGAGTTCTCGCATGTTAGATCTAATTTTAGTTGGGTGATTAAGGAAGTGATTCCAGGTTCGAATCAGGTATTAGTGAGGATGAATGTAAAACATAATAGATTTGAAGTACGTAAAGCGTTACGCCTTGTCAAGTTTCCTGCAAATTAACGACAAGTTTAAAACTTCCTCGCTTATATTCACGTCGATCTAGGATTTCCAGATAGTGAGAAGCAAGTTGATAAAGATTATCATCTTCAAGCAAAAAGTCATCTGGAGTACACACTTGTAAGAGTTGAGAAAAATATAAACGAGCATCGAAAAGATTGCGCTCCCTGTAGGCAAGTTCCCCTAGATGATACAGGGCCCTCGGCTGGTCTCCCTGAAGTTCCAAGCTTCTCCGTAAGGCCTCTTTCGCTTTAGGTAACCATTCGAGACTCAGATACAGCTTACCCGCTTCTAAAAGTAGTCGTGCTTTTTCAACTGCAGTGATCTGAGATTGTTCTAACAATCGGTCCAAATGATTGAGAAAAGTTTGAGGATTGCACTTCCTGTTGCTCAGGCGTGGAAACTCCAAAAGTTGAAAAGCCTGCATTCGCTCGGCTTCTTCATCTGTCAACTTTAGCATCTTTGCTGTCAGCACTTCCGAAAACAAAGTGGATCGGAAGCGAGAATCCGTTCTGAACTCGAGTTGTTCATTGCAATTTTTGCAATTCAGTTTGTCAGGCATCCAAAGATCCTGATCTTGCAAGAGGCGTCTCTGCTCTACTAATTCAGCATCAATATATAGTTTTTGTATAGGGTAATGATATGCCGATTGGCACTTCTGGCAGAAGATCCTAACATGTGGAACAACTTCTTGGCGGAAAACAGCCTCTTCATCCGAAGGCATCAGATGCTCTTTGCCATGAAGAAGACATAGTAAGCACAAAAGCTGGCGAACTGAATTTTCACCTTTTCGATAGTAACCCAGCAACTTTTCCAAAAATCTTTCGTCAGGCACCTTTTCAATCAAATTGAGTAGTTGATCAAAATGATGATGGATCAAAAGTGGGAAATGCTCTACTACCTGATTAATCAAAAGTGATGTTGGGTAGCGAATGAAGAGTTCCAAAGCGTAATCCAAGTGCTCATGCTGCCGAGACCGAACCAAGTCAGGAAACCATTTTTCATAGATTGCTGTCAATTGTTCCATCAATTCTGTAAGCCGATACTGCCAAGGTCTCGGAAGTATGAGCGGAAATGGGTAGAAGCGCTCTATTGAAGCCGCACCAGCCAAGCGTAACAGAGCCTGTCGGGGATCTGCTGGAACGGGACTCATTGAGGCATCTGCAGCGAATTGTCGAAGCTCCTTTGGCTGCAATAACAAATCTCTGAGAAACATCCTCATCCAGTTTTCACGAAGCAAAGGAGACTGATATAAGCGCAGGCTGGATGCCATGTGATCTCTTGAGTTCTCCAAAAATTCTGTTTCACGCAGACTAAGCCAAGCAGAAACAGGCAAGCAGAGAAGAAGCAAGAATTCTTGGTCCTGAATCTTCAGGATTGTCGAATCCCAGTCAGTCGCAACGAGTTCCTTGAATTCCTGGAGACAGGGCCATTCTGAGGTCAATTCAGGATGATCCAATGAAAGGCACATTAGATCTTCCAATGCTTGCAATAGAGAGGTAATCTCTTGCTGTCGGCGAAGTAAATCCAAGCGAGCCAGCAACTCCGATAATTCAACGTCGATTTGCATCGACAAACCGTAAAGACACTCTGGGTAGAGTTCCTGGACAGACTTACCGAATTGCAATTGAGCTTGGAACCATCTGATCAATTCAGCACAATCGAAAATGCTGGCTAAATGCTGAAAAAATTGAGGGTCAGTGAAATGAACCCGGAAAAACCGATAATGACACATCAAGCGTTCAATCCGGTCGGAACCTTGAACGCTTTGGCAAAGATAACCAAACAAGCATAGTGCCTTCATGTGATTTTCACGTTGTTCCCAAAGTGCATCCTCTAGTTCATCCCAAGTTTCTGTATCTAGGCTTTGCACAAGACACTTGATCGCGCACTGAAGATCGGCTAAATGAAGTTCTTCAGATTTCCATAACTGACGGAACCATTGCGTCAGCGCAGGTTTGAATGCTGTATACTTTAATTCTACAAGTGCAACAGCACTGGAATGTTTCAGCGGACCCTTGGAACGATTGAATAACCCAAAAATTGGAAAAGCAAACTGCTTAAGGTGATATCGCCCCACAAGATAAATTGCCGCTTCCCGACTCTCAGCAATATCTGATTCCAATAACAGATGAACAAAATCCGCTGCACGTTCCTGCCAACACTCAATCAGTTGATAAACAGCCCACATGCGGATCTGTCGTTGATCAAACTGCAATAGATCAAGAGTTTGCTCGAAACCTAAAACTTGAGGACCCTGCCACTGAATAAGTTCTTTACCAAATTGCTGAATATCGTTCTGCATTGCCATGTCGAATCCTGCAATTAACGCTCTATATGTTCACATTCCATTCTGCCATCGGATTTGCCCCTTCTGTTCTTTCGCAGTACGGAAAAATAGACCAAGTGTTCATAGAGAATACCTAGAGGCCGTTCTACTTGAAACTAGACGTCGAATCCACGTTAACACTATTAACGACTTGGAATCACTCTATATTGGGGGGGGAACTCCATCTGTTCTTTCATCAACTGAAATTATTTTCCTGATGCAAGGCATCCGCCAGTCCTGGCCACTCTCAAAACAATGTCAAGTATCATTAGAATGCAACCCAGAGGATATCCAACCCAATTACTTGGGGACACTGCTTCATTCGGGTGTAAACCGTCTGAGCATAGGTGTGCAGAGCTTTCAACAAGAATTTCTAAAAAGCTTGGGGCGTAATCACACAGTAGAACACCTTCGTCAGAACTTGATTGCTCTCAGAGATGTTGGTTGGACAAACGTCAATGTTGATTTGATGTTTGGCCTGCCTAATCAAACCCTGGCACAATTTCAATTCGACGTAAATAAAGCACTCGAATGGGAGCCTACACACTTGTCATTCTATGCACTTGAATTGGTTGAACATACCCCTTATGGCAAAAGCCAGAGAATCCGAAAATCTTGGCAGGAAGCCCAGGAAATTACTACTGATATGTTTTTGTGGGCTACAAATTATTTGGAAGATAATGGGTGGGAGCATTATGAGGTTTCCAACTTTGCAAAGCCAAGCTATCAGGGCAGAATGAACCAACTGGTTTGGAATGGTTCAGGATATCTAGGAGTTGGAGTAGGTGCTCACTCTTATGATGGAAAAAGCCGGTGGGGAAATCTACGATCCCTTCACCGATATGTAGAATTGTTGAAAAAAAATTGCTGGCCCACATCTTTTTCAGAAACTCTAACACTCAATCAGAAAGCAAACGAATTCCTGATGCTTCAATTGAGGCAAACAAAGGGACTATCGTTGAAGAAATGGGAAGAAAATTTTGCTCCTAAAAATTGGCTGGGTACTCACTTTGATTTATTGAGAGTTTGGCAAAAAGAGGGATTGCTAAATTGGATGGACAATCGAATCGTGCTTACAAAAAAAGGTTTAATGGTTGCAGATGCTTTGACTGCCGAATTGAGTATATAGTTTCTCAATAGATGCAGGGTCGGCTTTTCTCTATGTATTCGATGTATTGCATTAAGTCTTTTGGTGCCAATCTCTTTTTTGGTCCTTCCGGAACAAATTGACTCAGAAAGCCACCTTTTAAAGGCCAACCAGACATGGCCAAAAAGAGCCCAAAGGTGTTCAGCGAAATCTGCCGTAAAGAGTTCCAGCCCACTTTGTCTGGCAATGGTTGTTCGGCAAAATCCGTATACGATTTTCTGTGTTCAGCCTTGAAAATAACGGCATTGAATGGTGTACCTAATTGAAAGGATGCCCAGTTGTTTTTCATTGAAAACCGATAGTTTGGTAACCCTTGTTGCTTAATGAAGGTCAGGTTTCCCCGCCATTTATCCAACCAGAAACTATTTTCTAGGTAAAATTGAACAGCATTTCGCCAACGCCAATCGGTTTCTAGTTCAATCCCCTGAAAACCGTTTCCGCGCGCAACTGCTTCTGCCAAAGCTAGAACTTTCTTTCCAAGGCCAAAACCTCGAAATTTTGGCAATAGGTACAGACTGCCCGCAAAAAGCCGATTGTCACCTATGTTTGGGCCACCTAAAGCTATAATCCCCGCTCGATCTTCAGATTCAATGATCCAAAAGTGTTGATATCTTCCCCAAGCCTTAGGCTCCAGGAAGGATTCTGTCGGTAGCAAACATCGATTGCGCCAATATTGTCTATCCTGATCACTCCACTCATTGGGATCTTCGTTAATCCCACAACGGTTTTCAACAAGAATTGCAAGATCATGATCAGCCCAGATTTGTGCTTCTTCTGGATCATCTATATCTAACTGTTCGAAGGCCCCACCTATCGAAAAATTATCAAATTTAAGAGCATGGTTCTTAGTCATTTCTGCAAAGAAGCCAATCAACAGGAAGTTGGCTTTGAATTTGATGTTGAACTTTTTCTATTGGTTGTGAGGCGTCGATGGGCTCACAACGTTTTGGTTCTCGCTGCAACAATTCTCTGAAAGACAAATCTACTCTTTGGAAAAACTTTATTGATTCCAAATCCAGCCTTGAGAGGACCACCCCCCCATTGATCTCTCGTAGCCGCAAGCGTTCAAGAGCCATTTCCGGAGATAGAAGTAAAATGAGCGTTTTGTCGGGTTTGAAAGGTTGAATCTTCTCAAGGACAATTGACTCAAGAAAGGTCAAATCTAAATTGCGTCCACCACCCTGATAGGCAACGGTAGAATCATGAAATCGATCACTAATCACCCATGTTCCTTCAGCAAGTGCAGGAACAACCTTTTCCTGCAGATGCTGAAGTCGGTCTGCCAAGTACAGTAAGAGTTCGGTTTCAGGAATCATCTCTTGATTTTCAGGATTTTGCAATACTCGTCGGATTGATTTTCCGATTCTTGTCCCTCCCGGTTCCCGGGTCAGTTCTGTGTTGATCCCCCTTGCACTCAAAAACTCACTAAGCAATTTGGCCTGAGTACTCTTTCCGCAACCGTCGATTCCCTCCAGAGTTATAAATCGAGCAGGAATCTTACTCATTGCAAAACATTCTATGTTAATTGGATTGATTACTTTGGGAGCGAAGAAAAACTGAGAATAAAACAGCGGGAACAACTAGGATTCCAGCTTTTATCCAAATCTCTTGTCCTACAAAAACACTAAGGAACAAACATGAAAAAAGGCCAATGATTGATATCCACCTTGGAAAGATTTGATCCTGCTTATTGAGCCGAAGTGCTGCCAAATTTGTGATTCCATAGTAGATAAGGACAGTCACTGCACTTAACGACCATGTCATGAGAACATCACCCATCAAACATAGTGCAGCGATAATAATACCTGTGAAGAGAACAGCTAGTCTTGGGTTACTTTGAGCATCCAATTTAGCAAAAGCTTTTGGCAGATCATTTCTTCGTCCAAAAGCAAGATAGACTCTTGAAAGTCCAAGAATTAGATTCAGTAAAACACCGAGCATCGCGGTGATGGCACCCACCTGAACAAGTTTCTCTAGCCAAGGCTGGTCAAACGTCTGAACTACTACTTCTAGGCGAAGTGTTTGGTTTAAACCGTCTCCAAGGCCTAAAACTTCAAATTCCTGATAATTTGTCAGGGCCCAGCCCACAGAGGCGTAAAGTAGCCAAGAAGCCCCCAAAGTCGCGCAAATAGCCAATGGGATTGTTCTTCGAGGTTCTCTCACTTCTTCCCCCAAAGTAGCTATTCTACCGTAACCTGTATATGCAACGAACAATAATGCTGTGCCTTCCAGTAACTCTTCCGGAGCTAACGTGACATCAAAAAAGCTAGAATCCGCTGTAACCTCCACAAAAGCGCTAAATAGAACAAAAGAAACTAATGATAATATCGTTATCAGAACGATAGCGATATTGAACTGATTCGATCGTCTTAGACCAAGCAATACCAAGCAAGTGACCAACAAAGAAAGAACAGCACTTCCAATTCGCAAAACAAAATCATTAAGCTCCAGATTGAGTGCAGCATCCGAAAAACTCACGACTCCCAATGCAGCTGTAGCAGCGGAGGCACTTTTTGCGGTTAGAAATAACCATCCCGCAAATATGCCTACTAACGGGTGCAGGGTTCTGTAAGCATACTCATAGGTCCCACCACTGACAGGATAAGCAACTGCTAATTGAGCGCTGCTTAGTCCGTTGCAGGCCGCAAGAATTCCTGCACAAAGGAGAGTTAGCCCAATCCACTCTCCAACTTGGCCAATTACCAATCCAATACTGACAAAAGCTCCTGTCCCGAGAATCGATCCTAGACCTAGAAAAATAGCTCCCAGAATACCAATCTCACGACGCATGACACGTGTAATGCTCATGGTTGCAATCGTTTAGAGCCTGACGGTTTGGCGGGGTTCAATGTGATAAAGATGTCCGGACTCAACTTCCTCTCAGTCAAAACTTCTTTCCGTCGTTGTGCTAGTTCCAGCAAAAGTTCATTCGTGAGATTCAAGAAAGTACACCAATGCATGCCAACAGAAAATCTACTTTGAACGCCCTGATGAATTTGAACAGCTTCCTCTGGATTAACATACATGTCTTGAATAAACCATCTCGGAGCATAAACTCCAATCGGAATTGAGGAAATATCAATGCTCCCAAAGCGTTCACTAATAGCTTTAAAATCTCGAGGATAAACTGTGTTGGCAGGAAAAAACATCTTTTGTTCGGTTGACTCAACTACCCAACGAGACTAAAATGTTTTGCTAATGTCAAATAGCCCTCTCAGACTCCGATGCTGCAATAGTTCGGCACTCAACTGCCAATCACCAACTCTATGGATTTGCCACCAAACCAAGTAGCACCAAAAAGAATGGTGGATTTGCCACCTGTTGTTCTACCAAAACGGATGCAGTTTCCCGGTCTGAGTGGTCGTAGTGATTGTGTGAAATAATTACTATGTCAATGACAGTAAGATCAAAAAGATGTGATCTTGGTGCTACTAATATCTCCAGCCCTGAAAATTTACTGGTGATGCTCGTTGATTGAAATGGGCATCCGTAATCAAATTTATTTCCTGATATTGCCAAAGGCATGTCGAGTGACCGACCCACAATAGGGTTGGGACCGTTAAGTCTCCTTTGAGAAAATCGACATCTGGCTAAATCAATTTAAAATGAAAGGGGTCCTGTTCATCTGATTTTGATACTAGCACCATAACGTGGAAAAATTTAGTCATCGTCCCTGGTGGAAGATAGTTATTCTAAAAACAATTTTTTGTGTGATGAAAAGTCCGGTTCTTAGCCATTCTTTAGAACCAATACAAGCATTCAAGGACATTAGCAACGGGAATGACAAAGCAGACATTTGTCGATAGTAAGGCGTTTCGGAATTTAAGAGGGGTTGAAGGCTTTCATTACTTACAAATGTGTGAAAAGTTCTTCGTTCGACTAGCTCAAGAGATTTGGGTGGGCATCCATGAGCAAATCGTCATAAAGACCTGCTGCGTAGCGGTAGGAGGCTAGACAAGTAACCATGGCGGCATTGTCTGTACATAATTTAGGTGGAGGATACCAGAGTTCAATGCCTTGCTTTTTCGCTTCCACCTCAAAGGCTTCTTTTAAAAACTTACTTGCCGCCAAGCCGCCAGAAACTGAAAGTCGTTTCAAGTCGTAGGTGTCTAAAGCCCGGAAAGTTTTATAAATCAGCACACGGGCCAGACTTCTGAAGAAACAGGCCAATACTTCAGATTCATCTTGTGTTGCCTTTTCCGGCTCTTGTTCTTTAAACCTCAGAAGTGCTGTCTTTAGCCCACTGAATGAAAAATCAAAATCTGGTTCATGAATGCGAGGGCTTGGGAATTCGTAACTGCTTCCAGGATTTTCAACAGCACAACGGTCTACAACGGGTCCTCCTGGCATGGGATAGCCAAACAGTTTCGCAACCTTGTCTACACACTCTCCCGCTGCATCATCTATACTTCGACCAACAATTTCATAATCGAAGTGATCTCTTGCATGCATCAGAAGTGTGTGTCCCCCAGCAACTACAAGATGTAATATAGGATACTGAAGAGGTTGACCCGAGAGAACACCAGCGTAGGGATGCGCTTCAACGTGGTTCAGACCAATAAGAGGAATCTTTAATGAGAATGATAGCGTTTTGGCCACCATCACTCCAACTAGAAGGGCTCCAAGTAGGCCAGGCAAATTACTAACAGCAATGTAATCGAGCTCTTCTAACTTCACATCTGCTTTACGACATGCCTCGTCAATTAAAGAGTGAATCACTTCAAGGTGTTTTCGGGCTGCCCGCTCTGGAACAACACCCCCAAATTCTGCATGGTCCCGATATTGTGATAATGTCAGGTTTGCCAAAATTTCTTGGTGCCCTCGCAGGATTGCAACTGATGTATCATCAAATGTTGTATCAATCCCAAGCCCCAAGCTATCTTTAGTCAAATTTATTCCCTAAAGCGTGTTTCTGAATTAGAGCAATACGTGAATATCATAAAATGCATGAGTATAGGCAGTCACTGCAAACCCACGAACAAAATAAAGTACTGTGAACAATAGACCAGCTACCCAGCGAAACAGGAAGCTATGCAAATCAAAGTCATCTCCCAGACTTCCTACATAATGAGCTAAGGCAAAGAGAAATGAGGCGGAGAGGATCGCAATCACGGCTGTCAAAACTGTGCTCCGCAAAATGGGGTGCAACCCCAAGAACAAGCCATTCAAAAGCAGTACTCGGAAAACAAATTCTTCGTATAGCCCCGCACCAATCGAAAGGGCGAGTTTTTGAGCTGTCTGGTTACCAATCAAGAGATCTAAAACACTGGAGTACAAGAGTAGGTTCACCAAAACTCCTAGGGCCATGCTGTAAATGAAAGCCTCTAGAAGTAAAATCCCAGCATGATTAAGTGACAAGCCCATCTCAGGTCTTTTCAATCGAAGCCAGACAAGAGTACCAATAAGGATGCCGATCAGTACAAAGGTCACGTGTTGTGGCCGAATTTCAAAAGCCTGGAACACGTATCGTACCCAAACATCCATTGCGTTACGGATCTGCCAGGCTCCTCCAGTGTCGCTTAAAAGTAATAGAATCTCGTAGCAAATCAATAAGGGTAACGCTAGAAGCACGGAGGCATAGGCGCTTTTAGTCGCTTCCCAGTAGGAAGGCATCATAATGCTTTAGACTAGATTCTTGTGATTTGGACGGAGTTAATGAAATCCAAGCGGCGTAATTCAAAGGCGCGATCTTCTGCCTTATTTTTGGAAACCTTCCCTACACGGACTCTGTAGAGAACACCGTTATCCTGATTTATGTGCGTATGAATATACGCATCGGGAAAACCTTTCTCACGCAGTCGATTGAGCACATCCTCTGCATTTTTTCGCAATTTTGAAGAAAAGACTTGAACCGTGTAATTTGAACTTGGTTCTGTAAGGCGGGCTTGATCGATTGACTCCATAGTTTCTTCATTGGCCGACTTCAACTTTAGATCTGAAGTTGCTACTGCAGGAGGCTGCAAAACGTCCGTCGGACGGGGAGAATTCTTGAGTGAGTTGGCTGCAGAACTGAGAGCTTCCGTACGTTGCTGTAGACTATCTAATCTTGGTAAATCGAGATTTATTTGATCTTCTTGGGGTCCACTCAGTTCAAAAAAACGAAGATCCTCTTTTTTAAGATCGGGTGCTTCTGGACGATTTGTTTCCTGAGAAGCAATGCTTGTCTCCGGTAACTGGCGCATGCTTTGCCCCGTGATGATACCCATGTAGAAGCTGACGACTAAGCTGAACCCACTAATCACCAAAATCATCATTACAGCCGGGTAGGAAAGTCTCAGCAGAAACATTGCTTTTTGTTTAGCCATGAAGATTCCGTTAAGTGGCAATCCAGCGGCCCCGCAGGGTAGGGAAATTAAGTCCTTGCTGGAGCATTTCCAAAAAATCTTTGCGCCTCATCTCCTCTGCTCCCAAGCTCAAGAGATGATCAGTCGTGACCTGACAATCTATGAATCGCAAACCTTGTTCCATTGCAAACTTAGATAGTGAAACCAAGGCCACTTTTGATGCATTACTTCTTTTGCTAAACATTGACTCACCAAAAAAACAATGTCCAAGGGAAATCCCATAGAGTCCCCCTACTAATATATCTTCCTCCCAAACTTCAATAGAATGGGCAAATCCTTGCTCATGCAACTGGATATAAGCACGTTTCATTGCCCCCGTGATCCAAGTGCCCTCAAAGGCCCGAGTGGTAGCACACTGATCAATCACTTCGGCAAAGTGAGTGTCATATTGCACCTGATGGGGTCTGTTACGAAGCACTTTTGCTAAACTCCGAGTAATATGAATCTTGTCAGGAAACAGAACAAGTCTTGGATCAGGACTCCACCAAAGTAGCGGCTGTCCTTCTTCATACCAAGGGAAAATTCCTTGTTGATAGGCCATCAGAATCCGATCACTCGAAAGGTCTCCGCCTACTGCCAACAAGCCGCTGGGTTCTGCCTCATCAGGTGAAGGAAATTGTAAAATATTCGGGTGAAGTTGGTAGATTGGCATCGATGGTCAGCTAAAGACTTCCGTCACAGTATAATTCGCTTTTAAATGGCATCCACGTCTCAGATAGAAAACGGAAGCAATCTAACCAAGTGGGGAATCCTCGGGGCAGGAGCCATGGGCTGGCTTTGGACTTATTACCTTCAGCGAGCAAAAATAGACACATTACTCCTGCAGCGCCAAAATACCAGTTATCGAGAATGTATAATTCAAAAAGATAATATTTTTGAAAATTGTAGAACCTCTGCAATGAAATCAGATAATCCCTCTTTACCCACTATAGAAGCCCTGATCGTCTCTACCAAAGCCTATTCTGTAAGGAATGCTCTTCTACCAATTCAGGAAGGGTTGATTTCAAAGCAAACCCCGATAATTCTATTACAAAACGGTCTTGGTGTATTTGAGGAAGTTCGCGAACTTTTCCCTAAACAACCTATTCTCATTCTATCCACAAGCAATGGGGCCTACTGGCAAGAGTCCGAACTTTTAAAGATAACTGGATCCAGCTCCAGTTATCTTGGCACCTTGGACAACTCCGTCCCAAAGCCATTGAAAAACATACTTTTCAACAGACTCAAAGCAACAGGACTACCTATTTCACTGACTGACAACATCCTGAAAAAACTTTGGGAAAAACTTCTTGTCAATTGTTCCATTAACAGTATTTCGGCTTTATGGTTGTGTCGGAATGGAGACTTACTTGATAATCCAAATTCTAAGGAGATTTGGAAGAGGATTGTCTTGGAAGGGGTTGAGGTGATGAGACAAGAATTGCATCAAGAAGTTGAACCATCAGAAATTCTCTCATTGATTGATCAAGTCGCCTACAAAACCAGTGCGAATTACTCTTCTATGTGCGAGGATCGAAGAAAAAACAGGCCTAATGAAGTGGATTATATTCTGGGTTACGTGGTCAGAAAAGCTTACCAACAGCACCTCTCTGTTCCAACCCTGGAAACATTGGCAGATCTCCTAAAATTTCCTGAAAATTCCTCATAACCACCAACACAAAATTGAGCTAGTAGTATGGCTACTGGATTCTACACTAACCCAATTTACCTTGAACACGACACAGGCAATCACCCTGAAAATGCTGACCGCCTTCGAGCAATCGATAAGCATCTGCGTTACAGCGGTCTCTTAAATGAATTAGAGATGCGGCCCGGATGCACTGCAGAATTAAAAGAAATCCAACTGCTACACTCCAAGAAGTACATCGATTCCATTAGGGAAGCAGCGGAACTGGGTAGAGGGATACTTGGAACCCCAGATTGTATCATTTCCCCTGGAACCTTCGGTGCAGCCTTACATGCAGTTGGAGCAGTACTCGATAGTGTTGTCCAAGTTGCTGATAACAAAATCGATAATGCATTTTGTGCTATTCGCCCTCCTGGGCATCATGCCGAACATGACGCAGCGATGGGCTTCTGTTTCTTGAACAATGTAGCAATTGCTGCAGAATTTCTGCAAAAGAATTTTGGATATCAGAGAATCCTTATCTTTGATTTTGACGTACATCACGGTAACGGCACACAGCATCTCTTTGAGAAAAGCGAAAATGTTCTTTATGCGAGTACACATCAAGACCCCAGAACTTGTTATCCTGGAACTGGTTTCGCACATGAAACGGGCTTTGGATCGGGCAAAGGATTCACATTAAATTTTCCTCTACCTCCCGGTACAACAGATGATAGATATTTAGAGTTTTTCCAGAATAAAATTATTCCTCAATTCGAGGATTACAAACCAGATTTTATACTTCTTTCTGCCGGTTTTGATGGGCATACTCGTGACCCGCTAGCAATGCTAGACTTGACCGAAAATTGCTATCACGAAATTACAAAACAAATGAGAACTCTCGCTGAAAAATTTGCATCTGGTCGTCTCGTAAGCTTGCTTGAAGGGGGTTATGATCTGGAAGCTTTGGCATTAAGTGTAGAAGCGCATATTCTGGCACTTCTACACTGATGGAAGATTTCCAAGCTTTACAAGACTTTGAAAAGTTAAATATCAACTGGTTTCCAGGGCACATGCGCAAAGCGTTGCGTGGTGTAGGAGATCAAATTAAAAGAGTTGACGTTGTCATTGAGTTGAGAGACGCCAGGCTCCCTATCACTTCACAAAATCCTGACTTACAAAATCTTTTGAACAACAAACCTTCTTTGATTCTGTTTAATAAATCGGGTCTGGCTGATTCCAGTCAAATCAAAAAGTGGGAATCAAAATTTAAAAATGAATCTACCAAGCCATTTGTATTTGTGGATGTAAAAAAGAGAAAAGGACTTAGCCAAATCATTCCCATTTCCATTAGACTAGTGCAATCACGTTGGGAAAATCTGAAACGAAGAGGCATACGACCTCCTGTTTTAAGACTGATGGTTATCGGTATACCCAACGTGGGTAAATCTAGTCTGATAAATGCTCTGGCTCGTCGTGGGGCTACTCAAACTGGTCCCAAACCCGGAGTGACTAGACATCCAGAATGGATTGTTCTCGGCCAAAATGCTGAACTACTCGATACTCCAGGAATCCTCTGGCCTAAAATTCAAAATACCATTGACGGATTAAACCTAACTCTCATTGGAAGCATCAGAGATGAAATCGTTGGTGCAGAGAGCTTATCCAACTATTTGATTCAAATTGGTAAAATACGTTTCCCTGAAAAGTTTTCAGAACGATATAGCATCAAAGGCTATGAGTCACAAAGTTCTCAGGAAATTCTTCATCAAATCGCCAAAAAGCGAGGTTTTTTTCGTACAGGGGGGCATGCAGACATTCAGAGAGTCTCAGAGATGCTTCTCTGCGACTTTCGAGAAGGACTCTTCGGCCCAATTAACCTTGATCAATTGTAGTCTACAATATTTTCCTTACTCCGCTAACTCTTAAAAGCGAGCAGTTCATAGAAATACCTGCACATTTCTTTTGCCAAATATGAAATAAACTAAAACTACTGTGATTCTCGGCGCAGATTAGATGTCCACTCCAATAAATTTAAGACGCAAGTTGTTGCATAAGGCTTTCAACCACTGCGGTTCTATTAAATTTTACCGGACCAGATCCATCTCTAGCCTGAAATATCAAATTACCATTTGCCCAGATCAACAATTAGGAATTTAACTGTTCCAAATCTCTAGATGACGGTATATTCAAAACCAAGTTTCCATCTACAAAGATGACTATCGGAATCTCCAGGATATTATCTTTTTAAGCAATTTGGAGATCTGTACTAAACCAGTTCAGTTGATGAGATCTTGAATAAGCAAAATCAAAAGGCAGTTTCGTCCAAGAACCAGCTAACCACATCCAATGACTCAAACTCGTTTCAACTCACTCTCTATCCTCATCAACATCCCAAATGAACAAAGGTGTTGAATCATGAGTTTCTCTCTTATGATATGCCAATTCTGTTACATCTAATTGATTGAAAGTAGAACTTAAATGCTGATTTCTAGCTCGGAAACCGTATTATAATAGAGACCAAACAGTAAATTTATTCCTTCATCTGCTTTGTTGACTAAAACTTGCAAAATTAGGTAGTCCACATACTTGCCGTAAATGATATCCTGGGCATGTGTCCTATTGAATCCAACCTTAGCAACGTAACAACCTACACTTCCTGATAAATCTTTAAGTGATCTAGTAATATTTTGCTATGAGTTTTTATTTGCGCATCATTTTGATGTGTCCGCGCAACCAAAGCTGATAGAAGATTCCCAGCATTAGTGTCAGAATTAGAAAAAGAATTTTGGGGAAACTACGCATTTATGCTGGAGAAAAGTTCGATTTGGGTAGCCTGCTCGTTTTCATGAAATGGAAACTTCAGTTGCTCAAGAGATGGATGATTTCTCCGAGCAAATCCCTTCTCAATAATTTCTTTTTCAAGAATTTTAATTTTCGAGTGTAGTGCATCTGCGGACTTGAACCAATTATCCTTTGAATAAATATTGGTCCCCACTTGCCCAGTCTGAATGCTCAGACGCCATTGTTGCAGACCCCTTCGTACATGTTGGCCCCATGCCAGCCTACAGAAGCGACGCGGACCTATTGTTGGCTCAGTTTCGTAATAGAGAAACATAAAAAAGCTCGGGAAGTCATCTTTTTTTTTGGCAGTATCCGTAAAACCAGAATCCGAATCGCAGTAATTCTGCAGCTATTAAAGGTACAAACAAAATCAGTGCCTGAAAATCCGATGACTTTTCATTAAGAAATAAGTGAATAGCAGCTAACATCACTGCAAAATAGATCAGACGATGTAAGTTTTTCCAACGATTCGCACCGAGTTTCCTTACTATGGCATTGCTACTGGTCAAGGCTAACAGCAAAAGGATTAGAAAAGCTAGAAACCCTGTAAGTAAATAGACTCTTTGAAGATCTTTCCACAAAATCTCCCACTCAGGATTATCCAGAACGTGGAGTGTAAAGTGTAGGGCCGCATAAAAAGCAGATGCTAGCCCAATATTTCTTCGATGTGATTGCAGCCGCTTGATCCAGCTAAACCCGCTACGCTTCCCAAGCCAAATCCTTAATGGAGAAAGCCACAAAACACCCACTAAAAAATAAACAGCCCAGTCTCCTGTTGCATGAACCAGGTATTCAACAGGATTTGCACTTTCAACAACTTGGGTTCCCATCCAAATCAACGGGAAAAAACAGGCAATCCACAAAAGCTTGTTGTTTGCTCGCGAAGGTTTGTACGGCAAATCAAGATTTCAGCATATATTTTTTGATTAGTACTGTAGATTTACGCTTAGGTTAAGAATTTGCCTTGACTCAACGAGAATGGCTGGTTAGTTTTTTTGAGCCTTCGAACTTGTTTTAAACAAGTTCGTTGACCTAGGGAGGAGTTCGTAGCCCCCAATTGGTGGGGGCTACAGTCCAAGGCCATTAACAATACCTAAAATCACGTTCCTGACTTAGTCCAGTCTGCAAGATCGTCCTTGAGCCCCTCTAAAATGCTTGCTTTGAGAGGCGTATCTAGAGCTAGCCTCAAAAACTCTTCGTCACGATTCCACTGATCCACCTCTCCCCGGTGTGCAAAAACGACGATCTCATCTGTATCAACAATGCCCACGCTGATACCTGCTGTTCCGATTTGAGTCCATAATAAAGTATCATCAACCTTTTGCATTTCACCTGTACTTTCATGAACTAGCTGGAGTACTTGAATCAATGTCTGATCACGTGTCGCTCCTTCCAATGAATCCAAAGCTTCTCTGATTTGTTTGCGAGATGCTTCAAGGTCTATCTCATCAGATAGATGAGCACTCCATAGCTCTTGTGCCCCTCCCGCAGAAGCATATCGCAGAGTTAACCAAGCCTGCTCTAACCCAGCAAGGCTTCGAACATCTTCAAACTGCACAAGAATATCCAGTACCCTTTCTATTCCGTAATCTAAAGTCTCTAACTCCTTACGCCAGACTCCTTGGCGTTCAGTTGCCTCAAAATTTTGCTCAGTTTGAAGTAAACTAAACAACTGCTGGAATCTGCCCCTTTGAAAGCGTCTCAAGCCGAATTGATAAGTCTCACCTTCATGTAATTCTGTCAAAAGATTTTTGACATATTCAGATTGTTCTTTTTTTACATGAGACTGGTATGCGTCCCAATGCTCTTCTGGCTTGTAGTGATGCTCCATATATTCTGGAATTGAGATCCGAAACATAGGGGATGCTCCAAGATCACTACCCGAAGGTACAATCCAGCCCTGCTTATACATGATCTCCAACAGAGCCTTCTCAACTGCTGCGAGTTGTTCTGCGCTTAATTCGAAAATGGATTGTGCCATGACGATTAAATTGATGTTGATTTGTTTAACAGATTGGTTTTATTGTTTTCCAAGACTCCTAATTTATTTGTCTTGTTTTGATTTGATGAGGCATTTCTTCAAACTAAGTCGCTTGCATACTAAAAATTAGTTTTCCCAAAACTCTCAGCCTAAGCAACTCTCATACTATCAAAGAAAATTCTAAATTTATCTCAATCACGATGTAAAGACGAAGTATTGACGAAACTCTCCATCGGTTCAGTTGAGAGCAGTTGAAAAAGAGGTGGGACAGAAAGTGATTGCTGGATTGAGATGGGGTCATTCAATTGCTGAAACTGACGCAAGGTTCTCTGGTAAGCTACCTGGTCATTAAGCTGGCGGTAAACTGCTACAAGCCGATCCAAAAAAATTGATTGGAATGAAGATTCAGCTTTTAAAGCGTTCTCCAGAATCACTTTTGCTTCCTTGTACTGCCTAGTTACCAGGTAAGAAGAGCTCAGTGCTTCAATCAAATAAAATTGGCGTGGGTATCTCTCAAGCCCTCGAATTAAAACTTCCTGAGCTGCTTGTTCTTGTCCACGATATCGTTTGATATCTGCTACAAGACGATGGGCTAATCCTTGAGATTCCTCTCTGGCAAGAAAGTCTTCGGACATTTTCAGCGCTTGCTCAGTCTGATCTAATTGCAGCAAGGTCATTGATTGTAGATACACACTTTCCCAATGAGTGGGAGAATCTTTCAACAAGTCCTCAGTGTAGGAGAGAGCAAGCGGATACTTTCTCTGCAGGTACAAAACTCGAGCTAGGGAAAATCTTAGCGTGAAGGTTTCTCTGACTACTAACGCCTGTCGAAGCAGTGTCTCTGCTTTGTCGTACTTCCCTTGAGTGACTAGTAAATCAGCTTGCAGGGTCAACAAATAGACATTAGTAGCATCTTGCTGCTTCAATTTCTCGATGATTCGCTCTACCTGTTGCATTTCCCCTCGCATTAACTTTCGTCTCGCATCCAGCAGTTGGTAGGGCAAAGGACGATCATCTAATTCAAGCGCTCTTGCTAGCGCAATATCACCTCGCAAGTAGTCTCTTCTTTGAAATAGTAATGATGCTCTGAGATAATACAAATCTGCGCGTTGGTTTTGAATTTCTAGGGCCTTCTCTACTAATTTCAAAGCATCCTGGTACTCGCCAACTTGAAGGCTTAATTGCGCCCTGCCCAGCAGAGCTTCGACGTTTGTGGGATCTCGTCTCAGTAGATCTTCAAGGACTTGATTTGCGGTTGCTTGTCTCCCTTGTTTACTAAGAAGAAGAGCGTAAATGAGTTGATCCTCTGGTTCCAACTTTCCCATCCGAGCCAACTCTTTGATTCTTGACAGTGCATCATCTGGTTTTTGTTGAAGGTAGAAAAGCCGAAGTTGCTCTCGAAGAACTTCAACCCATTGAGGGTCCTGGGCCAGAAGTTCTGTAGCCAATACACTTGCAGGATAATAGTTTCCTTGGGCAACAAAGATTCTCAATCTCAGAAGTTGAACATCTTTGTTTGATGGTTCCAAAACGAGTAGATTTTCCACCGCCTCAAGTGCAGATTCATAATTTTGACGTTTTATTTGAATACGAGCCATGTGGAAATAAGCTTCAACATAATTTCCATCACGTTGAAGTGCCTCATCCAACGATACTACAGCCTTTTCGTATTCACGAATCTGCTCATAGCCAAGTGCCAAATTCAAGTAAAGAGAAAGCCGATCTGGATCTACTTGTAGAGCAGCATTCCATTCTTTGATAGCATCAGCATAACGTTCCTTCGCGTAGAGTACCTTGCCCAATAATTCAAGGTATTCAGCGTTAAGAGGCGACCCCTGAACTGCAACTCTAACTGCGCCTTCTGCTTGCTCGTTTTCACGAAGAAACAAACGTCCCCGAGCCAATTCAAACGCTGCATCTAAATTGTTTTTGTCATCGTTAAACCTTTCTTCCTGCTGCTCGACAAAAGAGTCAACATTTGCCCGGTTTAAAGGTTGCCGCAATAGGGGCAAATTCGGATTTGAGCACCCATTAAATGCAATCAAGAGAGAAAAATAAATCAACAAATACTGTAAAAACTTACTGTGCATAAGTAATTTTCATTGAAGGCAAACTTTCATTTCCTGATCTATCAATCCAGCGAACATGATAGTGACCAGGATTTGATCGTAGTTCCGGCACCAAAGCAAAGCTCTCTTTAATTGGCTGTAAGTTCACAGGAGTCTCCGGCCATCGACGTCCATCCTCACTACGATAAATATTGACTCGGTAATACATTTGATTGTGAGCAAGAAAATTGTCGTTTTGCCATCTAAACTCAACATTTTCAGAAAGGGGCTGCCAAACCATTTTGATTAACCTGACATCTTTTAAATCTCTGGAGAGCATTTGGTTTTGTTCCAATAAGGAGTCTAAATTTGCAGACAAATTTTTTGGATTAACCTCTTCAATATTTAATTTGGGCACTCGAATAAAATTTGTGGGTAACCCGGCACTTACATAGTCAGATACTGAGATCAAATTGTTCGTAGGAATAAATACATGTCGGATTTTGAAAAGCGTAACTTGCTGAGGATTAACAGATAACGGCGGAAAAAAGTAGAAAAGATTCCCTTCACGTTCTAATTGTAGGGAATTGAAATCAAGCACGTATCTTGTCCCAGCTCGCAATTCACAGCGAGAACATGGTTCTTCTCTGGTCAGAGTATCTATTTCAAAGCGATGATTCTCAAGCTTACCCTCACTAGCCAATTCCTTCAGCAGTTCTGGTTCAATTAACTGCCAAGATAGTCGGAGACTTTCTCCTCTGAATATTGCCTTGGGATTTTGAAAGGTTTTGAGCTGAGGCTTTTCCGGGTCTGGCTGTGGTACTGTGCGATAGCCACATGCAATCAAGGAAAAAAGGATCAAGCTTAAGAAGACAATTCGGCAAGCTCTGCTGAATTGAATTGTTTCCTGATGTTCACCAACACCAAGGAGCATAGCCACTTTGCTATTTGACTGATCTTCCTGCAAGCGAACGTAGTTTAAAGTTTCTAAGTGGGAAAATGAGGCAGGGATGGAGGGCGCCAGGAGATTCTATCTATCTTGGATAACTTTAGAAAAACATTAGAAGTATCGATCTTGATGTCTGAATCACCATCGCCATTTTTCTGAAGCAAGTCCATTTACCTTGTCAATAATTTAATTGAAACGAGTCTGATATTATTTCGCAGAAAAGACAAAGGAAAGACCTCTTTTACTTTTCTGTTAAAAACTCAAGCAGAAGCTATTGATAAATTAATATTAAATTCAAGTTCGAAGCGACTCCTTTCCAAGAGCTTTCTGTTTTTTTGAAGGATCTTCTCATTGTTTTCATTAAGCCGGAGCAAACCCGAGGCCAGTCGGAGTGCGACGTACCTGGTAAAGCGCATGAGCAGCCCCCCAAATATCACTGATTCATTGAAACGGAGTTTACCAATAACTGAGTCTAGCTTTTCAACCGACTTCAATATATCAATCTCAACAGATGAATCTAATGTACCAGATTTTTCCAGCGCCTTGACAAATGCTTGAACAGCAGCGCAAGAACGAAGACTATGTATTTTGGGGTCAAACCCCAATTCATCTTTATATTGCTCCGTAACACTCTCAGAGATTGCCACTTTCAAAAGATCAAACAGCGCTGAAACCTAATATCCTATTCCGTATTTTCCTGCGTTTTCAATGAACAAAGGAGATTTGACGCCATCTCCAGAAATAAAACAGGTGCGATTTCTTCCTTTTCGGGCCTCAGTAACAAATTTTGTAACCTCTAGATGGTAACCGCTGAAAAAATTCTGCGGAACCATGGTAAAATTAGAATTTTTTACTCCTGCCATACTGGGCTTCCGGATTAAATGAGAATGATTCTCGGCCCCAGATTGAATAGGTTAGACGAGCTTTTTGACCCCACTTTTTTTGAGACTATCTCCAACGCGAGCGGCAATCTCTTTTCTGTATCTGCCTTAATCAAAAATTATGGCCAACTTTTTTTATTCAAAAGCTTTTACAGCCAACTCCATTTGCAGTAGTGCTTAGAAGGCGTCATGACTAATTGTTCTGCAGAAACTGGGGAATTTACAATCATTTATCAGGCTTGGAGTGGTTGAAGTAGCAGGTAACAGTGGTATGTTTGTATTTTAGTAGTTTGGAAATAATATTTTATTCTAACCGTTGCAGATGTGTCCAATCACTGCAATCTCATTTTCTGCTATTGTTTCCTCAGCTACTAAAGCGGCCTTAGCTTAATTACAGTTGTCGTCTTGCTAAACAATCTCAAGCTGTGGTTCAAAGATCCGGCAGTGTTGAAATACATGACCGCTAAAGTCACTCCATTTTTGGAAGAAATATCATAGTTTGACATCTCTCCAGTGTAGGGCCAAATCCCCTGATCTTTTTTAATTTTTACCCATGAACTTGAATAAGCTAAGAATGAAATCCCTGAAGCGACTAAAGAGCCAGCGGTTCTTTTTGTAAACTTATTATTTGTATGTCACTTTTATATTACAAAATTAATAAAAACTAAAAGCTATGGATTAGTTCTCCGTTTTAAGACGAATCAAAAGCTAGTGCACTAGCTCTTAAATCTCCAAAGATAATTTGCAACAAAATAATGAAAAATATTTCAAATTGTCAAAAAGCAAGTGGTTGTCTTCTCAATCGTATCGCTGAAGCCTCTAAAAGTTCTGGCAGTCAGCTGAAACTGACTCTATTTAATGCAGCTGGTTACCTTTAAAATTTGTTATTACAATACTAACCTTAACTTTACTCCCAAATCGCCCGCAACAGCCCTTCCGAATCTGAAACTGACACTTCACTGATTTTCAGAATCAAATCTTCCTCTGCTGGCCTAGATTCACTTTCATGGCTATTATTGCCACACTTTGAATCAAGATTTCCCAAATTTTTCAACGACGTTAATACCCAGCCAAAGTTTTGGTGGCCTTACAAACTAAACACGATCAATCAATTCTGATAAAATCGGTTGAAGAGCTTCATTGGGAATAAACATGTTTGCCGGCAAAAGTTGTTCTGTAAACGGGCGTCTAAGAAACAAAGAGCTGATTCTCACAAACTCACCTTGGTCATTAATTAGCCTAGCATTCGCAAATGCTGGAACAGCTAAAGTAGTGAAGACCACATTTTCCAATAAGTACCCCCATCGCAAAATATTCACGTCCCATCACTATGACTCCTGAAGAACAGAATCAATTTCCCGACTAGCAACCTATATTTAGCTTCCTACCTTTAATTTTCCTGAATTTCCTAGTGCGACTGGCTCTGATTTGTGTGTCTCTGTGCTTGATATGGAATCCAATTGACAGGAGTCTCCAGAAGTGACAAAAACTGATAGAAATTAAACTTTTTATGCAAATAAGATTTATGAAACTTCGCTTGCATCATGTGTTGCTAGTCACAGTTGGTGCACCCTATTACTTACCAATGCCATTATTCTTTTCGTAGGCTTTCAGCAAAGAGCAGCAGATATTCAAAAAGCCTATCATTAACACTTTCATCTGACCTCGAGATTATTTGCATACCGTTCATTTTTTGTCATCCAAGGAGGCGTGGAAGAGCAACTCTATTACTACTTAAACAGACTACTCACGGATCAAATATATTATTATGTACTCACGGATACTAACAAAAAGGTTTTAATTTCCTCTTTTGAATCTGAAAAACAATTATCTGATCATGCCCTATCAACTTGGATGCAAGCAAAAACTGGAACTACTGAAAACGTTATTCTTAGTGATAAGGACCAGAGTTATGGAATTCAGAAAATGGTAGGTAGACTTAGAGTTTTTCAACCTGGGACTCTAACTCCGAAAAGAGAATCGAGAGTACACATTGAAAAAGTATATGAAGTCGAAATTGAATTTGGGGACATACGAAAACTGGATGTCCTTGATACCCAGGCGGCATTTATGTACATGGGCTTTCAAGAGTATAATTCATATTTATTCGAATATTTAAATGATTACAGAGTCTTCCTAAACCTGTTTTTCACAACGATCTTTATTTTATTTTTTTCATACGTCTTCAGTGGCTGGTTCCTAGCTCCAATGAACCAGTTACAACGATACCTAAACAGATTTCAACAAAGGACAAACAAGACAACTCCAAAGAAATTTGCCATGCAAGTGAGGATTTTGGATCCAAGACGTATAAAAGCCCATACTGTGGAGACTCAGCATCTCCTGGATGCTTGCAAAAATTTTCAGGATAATCTTCTTCACAGCCTTCAGGTAGTCCAGAAAACCCATCATCAGATGCAAGTTGCTACTGATGGAATCCAAGAGTCTTACGTTTCACTCGCACAAACCCAAAGGCAACTCATACAATCAACTAAAATGGCGGCTGTTGGAGAAATGCTTGCGATGATCGCACATCAGTGGCGACAACCACTTTCAGTCGTTGAGATGATTACATCCGCTCTCACCCTGAAAGTGCATATGAACAAAATCGATACAGCTTTCTCCAATGAAATCGAAAAACTTCAAAACCAGATTCGTTTCCTCTCAAGGACCATTGAAGACTTTAGAAATTTCTTTCGGCCCAACGACAAATTAGAAAGTGTCCAACTTGGTGATATCGTGATAATGACAGTTAAAATGTTTGAACCACTTCTTCACAAGATGGGAATTGAACTTCAGACAGAAATGATTGATGTTGCATCCATTAGAGTTCATCAAAGTGAACTGCAGCAAGTGATTATAAATTTGCTAAAAAATGCAATGGATGCTTTGGTTGAAAAGAAGCCAAAACTTAGGCAGATCAAGATTAGAGTGGGCCAAAAGGACAATCACCAAATTTTGGAAGTGCAAGACAACGCCGGAGGAATTGATGGAGAAATTATTGATCGAATCTTTGACCCTTACTTCACAACCAAAGGGAAATTGAATGGGACCGGATTGGGCTTATACATGTCAAAATTAATTATTGAAAAGCATCTCCGCGGGAAACTTTTCGTACAAAATCAAGATAGTGGTGCGAATTTTCGAATTGAGCTACCCTGCTAGACCATAAACCTCTAAATAAGATTTGGTAGGAGCTATCAACATGAACAACGACCTGAATGTTTTGGGAGAACCTCTACAACCCTGCAGCATGAGTCCTTTGACCGGATTCTATCGAGATGGTTGTTGTAAAACCGGGGAAGATGACCAGGGAAAACATATTGTCTGCGCCGAAATGACAGCGAACTTTTTGAACTACACCAAGAGTCGCGGAAATGATCTCTCAACTGCTATTCCACAATTTGGGTTTCTAGGTTTGAAGCCAGGTGATCAATGGTGCCTTTGTGCCTCCCGTTGGAAAGAAGCCCTGGATGCTGGAATGGCTCCACCTGTTCGGCTCCGCGCAACTCATGAAGCTGCCTTGGAGATTGTTTCCTTGGACGAACTTCAGCATCACGCTCTCCCAGATGATTGACTGAACAGTGTCTCACCTCAACCGGGAAATTCTCAAAACCGCGACAAAGCCTAAACTAGTTCAACCTACCTTCTTACAAAAGGTGGAACTCGTTGTTAGCCAAATTCCCGCTGGAAAAGTAATGACCTATGGTCAAGTAGCTCAGTGTATAGGGCAGGGTACGGCTCGACTGGTCGGGATGGCTCTATCCTCTTTACCCAAAGGATCTTCCGTTCCTTGGCATCGAGTGGTTAATACCAAGGGAGGGATCAGTCCTCGAGCCAATCCCCAAAGTTCACTGAAACAGATCCAACGACTTCTAGATGAAGGAATCCAATTCAATTATAATCAAGAGTTAGATCTGAAGTCATACCGCTTTAAACCCTAAAACTTTGAAGTTTTATCTTAGTAAAATCTTGTTAAAACATGTATTAATGGCATCTATTGCTAGTCTGGGGGTAATTGTCTGACATCTTCTCATAGGATACTGTGTTGACTTTGCAGCGGGCATTGTGGGTACGCTCTCAATTTACTTCTCAAGCATAGTCATTAAAAGGGGCAACCATGTCTGGCAGAATCGAAGGAAGATCGCTCTAGTTGTTGGTGCGGCGCAGGGTATCGGTGAGGCAATCGCCAAACGTTTTGTGGAAGAAGGAGCAAGGGTTGTGATTGCAGATGTTTTGGACGAGGTTGGGCAAGTTACTGCCAAACGTTTTGGTGGCACCTATGTCCACACGGACATCTCAGATTTTGAAGCAGCTAAACAAGCAGTAGAAGTAGCTGTTCAAAATTATGGGTCTCTAGATATTATTGTACAAAACGCGGGAATTTACCCTTGGACGTTGATTGAAAACACACTTCCTGAAGAATGGGACCAAGTTTGTGCGGTTAATTTAAAAGGGACTTTTCTGGCAACTCGAGCGGCTCTCCCAGTGATGAAAAAAATCGATCTGGTCGTATGATTTTCACCTCCTCAATCACAGGCTCCTACGTGACTAGTCTCGGTCATGGAGACTACTCTGCGACAAAAGCCGGTATCAATGGTTTCATCAAATCCTCTGCACTGAAATTTTCTGGATATGGTATCATCGTTAATGGGGTTGAACCCAAAACATCCTGACAGATGGAATGAAAGCTCACCGATCCCAGGACTTCATTAAATCGATGGAAGACACCGTTCCCTTGGGGAGGCTGGGGACTCCGCTTGATGTGGCAAACGCCTTTTTATTTCTCGCTTCCGACGAGGCAGCCTATGTCACAGGTACAACCATTGTGGTTGATGGTGGGCAACTGCTACCTGAAGGAAATGATTTTCGAATCAATCCAAATCAGTAAAATCTCAAGAAGAACATTAATAACAAAATCATAATCGGATAAGTGATGAGTAGTTTTGAAAGCCAGGTTGTTATTGTTACAGGCGGCGCTTTAGGAATTGGAGGCGCTACTGCTCGAAAATTTGCCAAAGAGGGAGCTAAAGTTCTCATCGCAGATTTCAATGAGGAGGCTGCTACCAAGAATGTCAATTTGATTCTCAGTCAAGGAGGGATTGCGGCATTCAGTCATATTGATATCTCCAAGAGTGAAGATGTCAATAGAATGGTTCAAGAAGCCATTAGACAATTTGGTGGCGTAGATGTTCTTGTACAAAATGCTTTCAGTGTTGTAGCCGGTGAAAATAATATTCATGGCAGTGCCGTCACTGTAAAAGAGGAAAGCTGGGACTATGGAATGGATGTGATGCTCAAAGCGCTATACCTTGGCGCAAAACATTGTATCCCACACATGCAACGCAAGCAGTTTGGAAATATCATTAACATCGCCTCAGTCCACAGCTTTCTACAAGAACCCAACATGCTCGTATATGAAACCGCAAAAGCTGCAGTAGTTGGATTGACTCGGCAAATGGCTGTTGATTTTGGTCCCGACAATATTCGTGTAAACGCGATAGCCCCAGGTCACATTGTTACGGAGGGCCTCCAAAAAGTCTGGACACAAAACCCATCTGGTCTGCAATTTTTCGAAAATCAATATCCTCTTCGTAAAACTGGAGTACCCGATGACATTGCTGATGGGATTGCATTTCTATGCTCTGAACAAGCGTCTTTCATAACGGGGCATACCCTTGTGATTGATGGAGGTCTTTCTATTCAGTTACAGGAAAAATTTGGTATTCAGCAAGGTGTATTTGCTAGAAAGCATCCCGAAGTTCAGATTCCAGATGCGGCTTATTACGAAGAAAAATAGAATTAAAATAGTGCATGTCAGTTCATTGATTGGTCAAACTCAACATGACTCTAAAACGACAATTCAAAGAGAACAGATTTTGTGTAACCGAGCAAGCCTTTGGCGATGAAGACATGTGATGGCACGGTTAATTTGTGGAGATGCACCTAAGTAGGTGTCTGCTGAACATCGAGAAAGAATTCGTTCCCAACGCAGTTTAGTTTTGATTGCAGACTTCCCTGAATTCGGCAAGTTGCCTGGACATCGAGCTCTATCACACATTTTTTAAAGACCTGGAATTTAAAGATCCAAAATTCAGCTCTGGTTACAATATCAGCAAGCCACCTCCTTCGTGTGATTCCAGGTTCCCATAGAAAATTACACGAGTTGCACTACTCCAGCCCATACAGAATCCCTTTCTCGTGAAGAGAATCGATTGTTCGAGTCAATTCCAGGCCAAGTTGCAGTTCCCATAAATTCTGGGGATTTGATTGTTGGGGGCACGGCTGATTCATAGAGTCTTTCAAACTAGCAATTAGAGAATAAGGCGCTAACTACTCTGTGGTTTTACCCAAATTGCAATGTCCTGACACCAGTACTTCAATCACGCATTTTAGAGATGTTTTTGCGCACTGTTATTGACATAAACCCTAATGTACCAGATGAAATCACACCATTGGATTGGACTGATGAAAATAGCGTGGGATGTGTGCTTTATTTTCCAAAAATTTTGTGCTAGGAATGATCCAAATACTTGGTGTCGAATTCCTGAAAGACACTAAGAGGAGAGAGTGAGCTGAATTTATACTACTCATAACTCGCGAAGGCTAAACATCAGCGGATAGCCCTCCTGCTGTGCCATGTCATGAACCTTATCCACCTTGGCTTCAGCTTCTTGAAGACTATAACTTCCAACAACAGCAACTCCGTGTTGATGAGCCTGCCACATGATGTGAACCGACACATCCTGCCCTTTGTGAAACACGACTTCCAACACCTGAACAACAAACTCGCGTGGTGTAAAATCATCATTGTGCAGTAAGACCTGATACTGCTTTGGATGCTTTAACTGAGTTTTTTTCTGAATTTTCGGTTTGGCAGTTGTTTGATCAGCCATTGCCCTCCATCTTTTGCCAGAAAATATATTTTTTCAAATTATTGACAGCTTACTCCTCTCACTGCTCGCTGTAAACTATTTCTCCAATTGCTGGTTTCTCTCTTCTTTTAATTCCCGAATCACTTTCCTGGTTTTTCGATTTCGGACAAATCCCAATAGAATTGTTTATTAATGTATCCATAGTTGGTTTTGGAATTTGCTTGTTTAGCAAAAATATTTATTTTTTTTAATTTCTTATTGAATTTTTGAATCTGTTATTCATGAAAGCTTCCTCTTTGAAGAAGATAATATCTATTCTTTTCTTTGTTGAATAATTTGTTTAGTATCCAGTCAGCTTATTCATTAAAGTAAGATTTTATGTCAGTTTAGAGTGTATTGAATTTTCATGAAACCAATCATTGTCTTTGATCTTGGCGGAGTTTTGATTGACTGGAACCCGCGCTATCTTTACAGGAAGCTTTTCACTGACGAACCTCACATGGAGTTCTTTCTGCGTGAAGTGGTCTCCAGTAAGTGGAATCACCAGATGGATGCAGGAAAATCCCAGGACGTGTCTGTTGAAGAACTCACTAGGGCATGCCCTCAATATCGCGATGCGATCATTGCCTGGATAACACGTTGGGATGAGATGCTTGGTGATGCTATTGAAACAATGCCAAAAGTTTTGCAGTATTTTTCCAGAAAAAGTTACGAGCTCCACGCAATCACAAACTGGTCCGCAGAAACTTTTCACTTTGCTGAGGAGAAATACGATTTTCTGAAGCTCTTCAAAACGATCACCGTTTCTGGGCGTGAGAAAGTAGCCAAACCCAACCCCATAATTTTTGAAATATTTCTGGAACGACACCAGCTCAAAGCTAGCAATTGCATTTTTATCGACGATGACCCCAGAAATATTAAATCCGCCTATTCAATGGGTTTCGAGACTATTCATTTTACTAAGCCTGCTGACTGCGTACGAGAGCTTGAAGACAAGATTGGCGATCAAGGTTTACTGCAATTTATCGAGGAAGAAGTCAATGTCTCCAGATCAGAAAATTCTGAGTCAGCAGATTGAGCAACAAAAACAAAATTTACGTAAAACCGCTGACCATAGCAGATCTTTCATTGAATTAAGCAGATCTCTGGAAGAGGAGGTTGAAGAGATCATTGCTTTGGCAGCCAAGGGATCTAAGGTTATTCCGGAAGTAAATTTTAATGATATCCAAAAAGGAGAAGTGTGCGCTGATTTGACTCAACTTGTTAAAAAAAGAGGCTGTGCCGTCATCCGACAAGTTTTTAAGTCAGATCGAGTCAATGAGTGGAATGAAAAGATCGTAGGGTATATCGAATCAAATCAGTACTATAACAGGGAAATTGAAAAGCGAGGGCTGGATCAATACTTCAGTCAACTTACTTCCGGTCGACCACAAATTTTTGGTTTGTATTGGTCCAAACCTCAAATCGAAGCACGCCAGTCCCAAGAACTAGCGGTAGTAAGAAGATGGTTGAATAGGCTCTGGGACCACAATCAATCTGGTAAATCTGTCTTCAACCCAGATCGAGAATGTTCCTATGCCGATCGTTTACGTCGGCGCCAGCCGGGTGATAGCACTTTGGGTCTTTCTCCACATGTTGACGGGGGCTCGGTGGAGCGTTGGCTGGATGAGGGCTTCCAAAATGTTTATCGACACGTCTACTCTGGGGAATGGCAAAGGTATGATCCATTTGCTGCAGCTCATCGCACGGAGACAAAAGAGATTCCTTCTCCTGCCGTGTGCCAGATGTTCCGTACCTTTCAAGGGTGGACTGCCTTGACATCACAAGGCCCTGGTGAAGGTACACTTCAACTCATTCCAATCGCCAGAGGAATGGCCTGGATTCTTCTCAGAGCATTACAGAATGATGTCTCCGATGACGATCTTTGTGGAGCAAAAGTTGGTAGGGCTCTCTCCATTCTTCCTGACTACCACCAAATGCTACTGAAAGCCTTGGTTCCCATTCCAAAGGTTCAGCCTGGTGACACTGTCTGGTGGCATCCAGACGTCATTCATGCTGTAGAAAATCATCATCAAGGAAATGGCTACAGCAATGTCATGTACATTGGTGCAGCTCCTGTTTGTGAAAAGAATCAAGTTTTCCTCCCCAAGCAAGCTGACGCCTTTCTAAAAGGGCGATCCTCTCCTGACTTTGCCGCAGAAGACTACGAAGTCGATTTTGTCGATAGAGCTCAATTGAGTGATTTGACTGAACTCGGTCGCCTGCAAATGGGACTAGTTTAATTTAGTCTAGCTAATCCAATTCCTACAGTACTATAGTTATTGTTCACAGGTCCGCTCCTATCTCGAGATTTGAACATTTAAATTCTTGAAAAATATCTCTTAACTCAAGACCTCTACTTAATCGAAATCCACTTCGATTCAATGATTGCTATCATAATTTTTCTTTAAAAGCTCCTCTATGTTTTGAAAAAGCTTTTAAAAGAATAGCTGGTTATCACGTCGGTTATGAAAACAGTTCCGTAATTTTCTATTATCACTTTTTATCAATAGAAAAATTATTTGACAAAAGTAATCGAGAATAGCATCGTTATTTTAAACCTCCAGTGAGGAAGCGAACTTTTTAAGGATTTAGATATGCAGCGCGATGAACAGTTAAAGAAAATTACAGAAAAACCACTTGATGTGCTCATCATAGGGGGAGGAATCAACGGAGCGGTCTCCTTCGCAGCACTAGCAGGACAAGGCCTCAGCGTTGGTCTGATTGATCGAAAGGACTTTGCCAGCGAGACAAGTATGCACTCCTCCAACCTAGTGTGGGGGGGCATAAAATACATGGAGAGCTACGAATTTGGTCTCGTTCGGAAACTTTGCATGTCTCGCAACCAGTTGATGAAGGCCTACCCCACTAATATTAGAGAACTACGCTTTTTCACCAACCTAGACCGAGGGTTCCGATTTCCCGCAATTATGCTCTATATGGGTGCATTTCTTTACTGGCTGATTGGTAATTGCTTCACACGCCCCCCCCCGACTCTTGACCACCGGTAAAATTCGAGGTGAAGAACCTGTTGTAAGCACAGATAAAAGTATCGGGGGAATTGAGTACTCTGATGCCTACTTACCTGAAAATGATGCTCGCTTTGTATTCCAATTTATACGTGGTGCCATGGACAGAGGGGGCATAGCCCTAAATTATGTTGAATCTTTAGGAGGTGAACAGAATGCGGATTCAGGTTTTTGGAGAGTCAAAGTTCGAGATCAAATCAGCGGTGATCATCATGAGATTCAAGCCAAAGTGCTTATAAACGCTTGTGGCCCTTTTGTCGACTTTCAGAATAAAGTCTTGGCTCAAAACACCAGGCATCAGCATGTATTTTCTAAAGGGATCCACCTGATCGTTAGGAGATTAACGCCGCATGAGCGAGTGCTGACTTTCTTTGCTGACGATGGCAGACTTTTCTTTGCTATTCCTATGGGACAGAGATCTGTCATTGGTACCACTGACACTCAAGTTTCCAAACCTGAGACACACGTTACATCGGAGGATCGATCTTTTGTCCTGAGCAACATCAATAAGCGTGTTGAATTGGACAAACCTTTGACAGAATCCGATATTATTGCGGAGCGCTGTGGGGTTCGACCCCTTGTTATCAAACGTCAGCAAGATAAGACTATAACTGACTGGGTGAAGATGTCGCGCAAGCACGAAATAGATGTTGACACAATTCAGAAAACTATCAGTATCTTCGGTGGAAAGCTAACAGATTGCCTAAATATTGGTGAAGAGGTGGTTGAATTCGTGCGAGATTGTGGGGTAGATGTTCACGGAAATACTACAATTTGGTACGGTGAGCCCAACAAGAATGAACACGATCGATTCCTACAAAGAGCAGCTGAAATTAAACTGGATGATTCAACTCCTCTAAATGCCAGCGAACCGAGCTCGACCCGACTTTGGCGGCGCTATGGAAATAAAGCTTTCGATATTTTGCATCAGATAGAAGCGAACCCAGAACTGAAGAAGGAATTGATTCCAGGCTCGGAGTGCTTGACTGTAGAAGTGCTCTACGCCAGAGACCATGAAATGGTTGTTCACTTGGAAGATTTTCTAAGAAGACGAACAAAGATCTCCATGATGATTTCCCAACAGAACCTTGAGGAAAATCCCGCAACCAAGCAGGCCTGTCAGCTTCTCTTTGGTGATCATTTTCAAGATCGTTGGACAAGCTTTGTTGAATCTGCTCAGATTCAACAAAGCTGTGCTGAACTGACCCCAAAATTGTGAAAAAGTTAAATACCGCCCAAAGGGACAAGCAACTTTATGCGTCTAGGATTGCTTGGTATTACTACAAAGCTGGATGGACGCAAAATGAAATTGCCGAAAAGCTTGGTCTGAACCGTGCCCGCGTGATCAGTGTACTGAATGAAGCCAGATTGTCAGGTCGAGTTACCATTCATGTTCACGGTGCTGATGCTAGATTGAGTGATTTGGCGCATCAGCTCTGTGAAAACTGGCACCTCAAAGAAGCTCTTCTTGTTCCGGAGATTTCTCCTGAAAATATTAACGAAAACATTGGTCTGGCAGCAGCTCAGTATATGGAGCGCTTTCCAGACCATGAAGAGCAACTTATTGGACTTGGCTGGGGCTCTACGATCTCCTGGATGACAAGGAACATCACACATTCTACGCGGTCGGAGACTTCGTTCATCACTTTGTGTGGAGGTGTAACTACCTACCTGAGCACTCGCATTGCAGAAAGGGCTGTCGGCTCACTCCTTTCCGGATTTCGCTACCCTTTCTACATCATACCAACACCACTTGTTGTCAATTCAAAAGAAATTCGGGACCTCCTCTTGGAAGAACCGGAGGTTCAGCGAGTTTTACAAATGGCCCTTACTGCAGATTTAAGCTTTGTTGGGATTGGCGCCCTTGAACCGAGCAACAGCTTCTCCCAATTTGGATACAGCAGTAAAGAAGATCTGGAATTATTGACAAGATTAGGGGCAGTAGGTGAAATTCATGGAGAGTATTTCGATGCCGAAGGACAGTCACTGAAACTCGAACAGCACGATCGACTGATTGCTACACGTCTCTCAGATTTGCGGGTAATGAAACAAGTCGTTGGTGTCGCTGGAGGAAAACGAAAACTGGAAGCACTGCGCGGTACCTTGAGAGGCAATTTGATATCTACTCTGATCACTGACGAACGCACAGCACAGGCGCTGCTTCAATAAATCCTTACCGCTTCTGAGAATTCACCTCCGACTCCCACCAGATATTTACGTTGTCACATTAGCTTTCTTCTTGCAGTAACTTTGCGAATTAACCTTTGTAACAAAACACCAATAGATTCAGTTTAGATCAGATTAGTTGCTCAATTACAGGAGATTTTTTCTATGAACTTACTGTAAGGTGACAGACAAAAATTGCACTAAAAGTTACTTAAATCTTGTTTGGAAATAAAAACGATTTGAATCGTCAAACTTTGCGGAAAACGAAGATTGCGTAGAGGACAGAGACGAATGAAGCACCCCAAAGGGATAAATCTGTAAGACCCAGCCAAAAGATGTGAATGAATCCACTTCCTAATAGAGTGATAAAGAGGCGGTCACCGCGAGTAGTATGCAAACCCAAAACGCCATAACGTGGTCCGCCTCCTGGTGATTTGTATTCCCAGATTGCCATGCAGGTCAGTGCCACCACAATGAGGATAAAAAACAGTGCGGTCTGCCAAGTCCAAGCCATCCACGAAAGAAACATCTTTATAACATCCCCAAAGCAAAGCCCTTGGCTATATAATTCCGCACAAAATAGATCACAAAAGCTCCAGGGACGATCGTAAGGGTACCTGCTGCGGACAAAAGGCCTAGCTCATATCCTGCTGTGCTCACTGTGCGGGTCATTGTTGCAGCAATAGGTTTAACATCTACCGCTGTCAACGTTTTCGCTAAGAGCAATTCCACCCATGAAAACATGAAGCAAAAAAAGGCAGCTACACCAATCCCCGCTGCAATCGCAGGAATGAAAATTTTAAAGAAAAATTGTGGAAACGAGTAGCCATCAATGTATGCCGTTTCATCTAATTCTTTTGGCACACCAGACATAAATCCTTCAAGAATCCAGACTGCCAGAGGAATATTGAAAAGACAGTGTGACAAGGCAACTGCGATATGTGTGTCGAACAGTCCAATTGCAGAGTATAACTGAAAAAATGGTAACGCGAACACAGCTGGTGGAGCCATCCGATTTGTGAGCAACCAAAAAAACAGATGCTTATCTCCAAGAAATCGATACCTGGAGAAGGCATAAGCTGCTGGCAAGGCAACAAGCAAAGAGATGATGGTGTTGATAGTTACGTAGGTCAAAGAATTAACATAGCCCATAAACCATGTGGGATCTGTGAAAATCGTAACGTAATTTTCGACCGTAAAATTATTTGGCCAGAGTGTAAACGAACCAAGGGTTTCATTGGTTGTCTTGAAGGACATGTTGACGAGCCAGTAGATTGGCATCATCAAGAATACAATATAAACTGTGGGAATTAACCAGGTGATTTTCTTCATTAGTTGGTCTCGTTACGCATCATGAGGGTGTAAAGGACCCAACAAAGTAGCAGGACCACAAAGAAGTAGATGATTGACATTGCTGCAGCAGGCCCCAAATCGAACTGCCCTAAAGCAACTTTTACAAGGTCAATTGAAAGAAACGTAGTACTGTTTCCGGGGCCACCCCCATTCAAAACGAATGGTTCTGTATAGATCATGAAGCTGTCCATCAAGCGCAACAGCAACGCGATGGTTAGGACTCGTTTCATCTTAGGTAGTTGGATATAACGAAACACCTGCCAGGAAGTGGCACCATCAATTTTGGAGGTTTGATAGTAGGCATCTGGAATAGATCTCAAACCTGCGTAACATAGTAATACAACTAGGGAAGTCCAGTGCCAAACGTCCATCGCAACTACAGTAACCCAGGCCCAAAAAGGGTTTTGTGTGAAATTATAGTCAAAGCCAACCCCATTGAGCATCTTACCCAGCAACCCAATATCAGGCAGAGCAAAAATATTCCACATGGCTCCAACCACGTTCCAAGGAATCAAAAGAGGTAGTGCCATCAAAACAAGACAAATTGTAACCCCAATTCCTTGACGTGGCATTGTCAGAGCAATCCCTACTCCGAGAGGAACCTCAATCAATAGAATCAACAAGGTAAAGAGAAGTTGGCGTCCCAATGCATCATGAAAACGTTCTGATCGCATTACCTCCTTAAACCACTTGATACCCTCCCAAAAAAAAGATTATCCCCGAAGGTCTCTTGAACAGAGTAATTCACCACTGTCATAAATGGAATGATGGCGTTAAAGGCTACTAATGCCAAAACTGGCAAAACCATGAACCAAGCTTTTTGATTGTTCGTCTTGTTGATCATGACTAACCTTTGGCCTCATGCATCCACCCATCACAATAGACATGCGTGTGATCAGGGTCGAAATCCAAGTGTAAAGAATCGGATGGAATTTCGACTTCTTCACCAGCGTATATATTCAGGTTTGTGCCCCCTACTTCTGCTTTAATGATCCGATATCGGCCGACATCATCTACTCGCTGAATTTGAGCTGGGATACCTTCAGATGCTAGCCGAATGAATTCTGGACGAATGCCAAGCTGGAGATTGGAAGAAGCAGGATGTGGAAGATTTTTATTCAAAGGAATACGGTGTCCCGCAAAAACTGCTGCACCAGCACTCCACTCACAAGGGAGCAGGTTCATTCCAGGAGAACCTATAAAGTGACCAACGAAGGTATGTCTTGGTTTCGAGAAGAGTTCTTCGGGAGTGCCAATCTGCACAATTTGTCCCTCATACATTACAACCACCTCATCCGCAAAAGTCAGCGCCTCTGTCTGATCGTGAGTAACATAAATCATTGTAAATCCAACCTGCTGATGAAGTCGCATCAATTGAGACCTTAACTCCCACTTCAGGTGCGGATCGATCACAGTCAGTGGTTCATCGAACATCATCACGTTCACGTCAGAGCGAACCAACCCCCTTCCTAAGGAAATTTTCTGCTTGTCAGCAGCGGTTAAGCCTGAAGCTCGTTGCTTCAACTGGTTTTGCATCGAGAGCATCTTGGCTATCCGCTGTACACGTTCATCGAGTTCGGCTTCTGGTAGTTTTCTGTTTCGCAGAGGGAATGCCAGATTGTCATAGACAGACATCGTGTCATAGACCACTGGGAATTGGAAAACTTGTGCAATGTTTCGCTGATCAGGAGGAAGTGTAGTTACATCCCTTTCATCAAAGAGGATCTGACCCTCCGAAGGTTTGAGTAGCCCCGATATCAAATTCAATAATGTTGTCTTCCCACAACCAGAAGGCCCCAACAAAGCAAACGCACCTCTATCCCGCCAGGTCAGATCAATCTTCCTGAGGGCATAGTCTTCTTCAGTCTGTGGATTTGGTGAATAGCTATGTCGGAGTGATTTTAGTGTTATCGAAGACATGTCAAACCTGAGCCGGCACAAGTTGTTCTTGGTCATCAAAGAGCAAACAGTTTGAGGCAGAAACGTAGAGCTCCAGCTTTTCGCCGGGAGGGAGGTGCATTACTCCTTGAGTGTGCGCTACCCAATCATGCTCAGCCCACTTCAAATGTATAAAACTCTCCGAACCAGTGATTTCTGTAACTGTAACTTCTCCTGATAATTCAAGGATATCTTTGGCGTTGCCCTGAATCTGGAGATGATGAGGACGAAATCCAAGTGTATATTCGCCAACAGGCACATTTTGGAAAGGAGGTAACTTCAGTGATAAACCTTGCTCACCCTCAAAACCCTGTGCAGTACGTTTTAAATTAAGAATGTTCAATGGAGGATCTGAAAATGCTTTTGCAGTAGCGAGGTAGCGAGGTCGTGAGGTTTTCTAAAGACCTCGTGAGTGGGACCGTATTGAGTAACACGCCCCTCACGCATCGTCGCTGTGTATCCGCCCATTAACAAAGCTTCATGAGGCTCTGTAGTCGCATAGACTACGGTCGCTCCAGTATCTGCAAAGAGACGAGGTAATTCCTCTCTTAGTTCTTCTCGGAGTTTATAGTCGAGGTTGACCAGCGGTTCATCAAGCAACACCAAGTCTGCGCCTTTTACCAGAGCTCTGGCTAATGCAGTTCTCTGTTGCTGCCCCCCTGATAATTCATTTGGTTTACGATGCATGTATGGGGTCAACTTGAGCAATTCTGCGCCCTTTTCTATGCGAGGTCGCAACTGACTTTCAGAGAGTTTTTGGATTCGTAAAGGAGAAGCGATGTTCTCAAACACGGACATATTGGGAAAGTTGATGAACTGCTGGTAAACCATTGCCAAATTTCGGCGTTGTCCAGCAATACCAGTTACATTCTGACCTTTGAACCACACTGACCCCGTACTGGGTTGGTCAAGACCAGCCATCAAACGCATCAATGAAGTTTTGCCCGAAAGGGTAGGGCCAAGCAAAACATTGAACACACCAGGATTAAGGCTTAAATCGGTGTGTGCAATGTGTACTTCATCATACACCTGCTTACTTAGTTCATGAAATTCAAGAGACATCTGGAGTAGTCGCTGATTGTAGGATTAATATCCTACCCGGCAGATTCTCAGGGGGCTAGCCCCCCGAGAAAAGGATGGTCTGGAACGAACTGATTAGTTCTGGCTCCAGCGTTGGACCAAAGAGTCATAACTAACAGTTACACCCTTAGGCTTTTCGTTAGTTAATTTGGCTTTCGGTGAACCTGGTTGGTTCAGCCAGTAGGAAGGATCACGCTCTTCATTCAGCCGAGGACCACAGCCGCCATAAACATTAGCAGCTTCGTCAGCCTTCTGCATACGAGACATGACCTGGTCCATCTCGCCAGCCAGCCGGTTCATAGTTTCCTGAGGAGTAAAAGCACCGGAGTTGACGTCACCGATTTGTTGCCACCAGATTTGGGCTAACTTTGGATAATCTGGAACATTGATTCCAGTTGGTGACCACGCAACTCTATCTGGTGATCGGTAGAACTCTACAAGTCCACCTAGCTTTGCTGCTCTTGCCGTAAAGTGCTGATGGCGAACTGTACTGTCACGAATGAATGTTAAACCAACGTCACTCTTCTTGACATCAACTGTTTTGGAGGTGACGAATTGAGCGTACAACCAGGCAGCCTTTGCACGATCAACTGGTGTTGACTTCAGAATAGTCCAGGAACCTACGTCCTGATAACCAACTTTCTGACCTTCTTTCCAGTATGGACCATGAGGGCTTGGTGCCATTCTCCAAAGCGGAGTACCACTTTCATCAACGGTATTGTTCCCATCAGCACGTGACTTCACCATATCGGCTGTGAAGGCAGTGTACCAGAAAATTTGCTGAGCCACGTTACCCTGAGATAGTGCAGGCAATGATTGATAGAAATCATATGAAGCAGCCCCAGGAGAAGCATATGCCCGGAGCCATTCATCCCACTTGCGAATTGCATAAACTGCGGCGGGACCATTCGCGGCGCCACCCCTACTTACAGAAGCACCCACTGGGTTACAGCTGCCAGCTTCCATTCGAATACCCCACTCATCAACAGGTATTCCATTTGGCTCACCCTTAGAACCTGCTCCAGCCATTGATAACCACGCATCAGTCATCCTCCAGCCCAAGTCTGGTGCACGTTTGCCGTAGTCCATGTGTCCGTAAATCTGCACACCATCAATGTTCTTGACATCATTTGAGAAGAACTCTGCAATATCTTCATAGGCAGACCAGTTGACTGGAACACCTAGATCATAGCCATACTTCTGCTTAAAGGCCACTTGAAGATTTGGTCGGTCAAACCAATCTTTGCAAAACCAATAAAGGTTTTCAAACTGCTGATCAGGCAGCTGATATAAGTCACCATCTGGACCAGTAGTAAACTGAACACCCATAAAGTCATTGAGATCTAGGGTAGGTGACGTTACATTCTTGCCTTCTCCAGCCATGAAGTCGGTCAAGTTATAAGCCAACTGCAATCGGGAGTGTGTCCCGATCAAATCGCTGTCGTTCACATACGCATCGTAAAGGTTTCGCTTTGTTTGCATCTGGGTCTGAACAGCCTGAACAACCTCACCTTCTCCCAGCAGTTGGTGGTTCACTTTAATGCCGGTGATTTCTTCAAATGCCTTAGTCAGAACCTTGGACTCATACGAGTGAGTCGGAATGGTTTCTGAGAGAACATTGATCTCCATACCTTTGAAAGGCTCAGCTGCGTTGATGAACCATTCCATTTCGGCCATCTGCTCAGATTTTGAAAGTGCAGAAGGCTGGAATTCACTGTTGATCCAACGCTCTGCCTCTGGCTTTCCAGCGATCGCGGTAAAGGCACTCATCGTCAGCGCTAACGCCGCGCTCATGAAGAGCTTGCTAAATTTCATTATCTTCCCCCTTTTAGTGGTACCAGTTCTGTAATGCCAAAAATTGCAGCTCGGCAACATGCTAAACTACTTGTCTGACGCGGGGACACACAACGCAATTGAATCTGGCTTTTGTCAAATTTTTTTTCTATTGAGTAAATCTAGCTGAAATCTGTTGTCTTAGATTTTTTTTGAAAAGAGAATTATCGGGACATATAGGCTGGAGAAAACACATTATTCAGCCAAAGATTTCATTGGCCGACTACTCTTGAAATGGGAACAACTAGCGATGAATTCTTTGCTCCAGAAAAGATTTACTTTCTGTCGAAAGCCATTCTTGTTGGTCTTCAATTAATAGGTTCCATTCCTCCATTAAAAAAGAAGGGGAAGGTTCGTTACTGCAGGTTTGACGCATGAACCTGCAAAATTCCTTGAAGTGCAGTGCATCTCGCATAATGATGGTCTCATCTGATGTTAGTATGAATGAGTCACATCCTGTGCTTTTGTACAAACTGCCATTCCATTGACTTATTATTTGTCTGATAAATCTGCATTTTATGTTCCACTATTTGGAAAATAATATGGCTGAAAAGCGAATGACCAAGCTGAACCCTCTAATAAAACCCCCAAATCCACTGGATCTAGAAAATGATGTTTTTATTCCTGAAGATGAAGAAAGCTTCCCGAGGGAGCAACAATTGGAACAGTTGAGGAAAGAGCCAAAGCGAACACTTCGGCTTGTCAAACGTTGGTTAAGGGAAAGCTAGGATGTTTGCAGGACCCAACTGGCATTTCTGGCTTCTGGTAATTTTCTTTTTACCAAGCAAGCCACTCTTGTTTTGGTTTGCTCAATAAATTTCTCTACGCTTGAAATCCTCGCTCCAAAGCCGCAATTACCTGATCTAAATTCTTCTCGCAGCCCACAGCTAGTCGTACCAAATATCTCGAAATTCGTAGTTCTTCGAGTTCTCGATCGCTGGCCCGATAATGGGCTAGCATTGCGTAAGGACAAATCATTGAGGTGTTTGAACCAAGACCTGGTGCCTTGTGAAGTGGTCGGAGGTCTGCGTCATAGAATCGGCGTATTCCATCAAGGTTATCATTCTGCAAAACAAAGCTGATGAGGCTGCCAGCTCCCTTTAACAACTTTTTTGCCAATTCATGACTGGAATGGGATGGTAACTGATTGAAACTTACAGAACGAACTTTTGGATGAACTTCTAGGAATTGAGCGACCTGAACTCCATTAGAATTAAATCGCTCCATCCGCTCAGGAAAATTCTCCATACAGTCAAATAGGGCCAGGACCTCCCATGGTGACATGAGGTTCTGCCATTCAGACTGAAAGGCTTTCAATTGTTCAGACCAATATCCATGACGAGTCAGCAAAACTCCTCCCCCATGTTGGTTGTTTCCACACAAGTATTTTGCCGTGCTGTGGATCACCATGTCAGCACCCCATACCAGAGGTTGAGCATTAGTAGGTCCAGCTAGTGTGTTATCCACAATTACAGGGATCTCGTATTTTCTTGCTATCGCCTGAATTCTTGGAATGTCTGGTACTTCTCCGAGCGGATTAGTGATGCTCTCCGTGACAATTCCAGCAATTGATTTGTCTTTAAGCACCTCTTCTAATTGTTCCAGTTCGTCAGTATTGAGAAAAATCGGCTCGCCGCTACTCCCCCTCCATTTATCAAACATCAATAGGGAGTAGGTGTCCGTGTAGAGTAACCCTATAGCCACAAAGCGTTTAGGTTGCTTGCTTTGGCATCGCCTTCTTGCCAACTCCATCGCAGTTACGACTGCATTCATACCTGAAGGAAACACAAAACATTCTTTCGCTTCCTCCCACTCAATAAGTTGAGCACATATTTTTTCGGTAGCTTTTAAAGACGATGAAGTCGGTACCGCCACATTATTTTTCCAAGCATTTATGTTTCTGACTGAGAGCAAGGCTCCTCTTCGCTTTCGCAATTGGAAGAGACCCTCCATCAACTCATAGTGTTGGCCTAGGACAACCCCACCTGGTGTTCCCATTTTTTCTGTATCACCAACCCAAAACTCCTTTTCTTGCTTGATGGGCAATGGTGCA
>JACLAC010019721.1_pt1 | contig 50001 bp, 44 predicted proteins | sample 8027881 | NCBI WGS metagenome assembly JACLAC01 (sample SAMN15725517, study PRJNA655200) | protist metagenome | isolation source: fluorescence activated cell sorting (FACS) single amplified genomes of... | place: Spain: Blaines Bay Microbial Observatory, Mediterranean Sea | collected 2016-01-19 | reverse complement strand
TCGTTATTCTGTTTCTGCTAAGTTTCGCTATTGGCTGGGGTGGTCTACAGGCTGACCAACATAACCCAGAACTGCCTGATCTTTTTAGCCAGCTAGAACAAGCAGGAACATCCTATACAGCAAGTCCGATTGTTCAAAACATTTGGGCGATCTGGTTAAAGCATCCGGACTCACAGCTTACACAAGCCATGCAAGCAGCTTCCGAGATCATGCAGAACGGTGATTTGGAGCAGGCTGAGTTGCTGTTTACCCAATTGATTGAAAAAGCTCCTGGCTGGGCAGAAGCCTGGAACAAGCGAGCCACAGTACGCTACTACAGAGAAAACCTGATTGGCTCAATTGCTGACATCAAGGAAACTCTTACCTTAGAACCCCGCCATTTTGGTGCACTCTCTGGTCTAGGAATGATTCAAATGCACCTTCAAGATTATTCACAGGCCTTATTAACCTACGAGTCTCTGCAAAAAATTCATCCAAACTCACAGGATGTTGGAAGAATACTTCCAGCACTGCGTCAGCAGATTTCTCAACAGTACCTCTAAATATTCCTCTTCAAACCACCATCTATGAAATTCCAGCAAGTCCAGGAACTCTGGGAAATCAATCCCAGTCAGTTCCTTGGATTGTTCAGTCCACCAGGTCAGAAGGAGCATCAATTATTTGCTGCAATCTGTGGAGCAGCAGTAAGGGGAAAAACTGATCTTGTCAGGATTAGTTCGCAAGAACTTGAAAAAGAATCTGGACTAAAGAGTGATGAACTCAGCGCAATGCTTGTGCAACTGGAAAAAAAGGGAGTAGCCCGTAGAATCAAGGAATCCAGATGACTCTGTCTGCGCTAGATGAGAATCACCCACATTTGCATGCCAGCACTTATGTTGCAGAGAGTGCACAAATCATTGGAAATGTTTGGCTAGCGGCTAAGAGTTCTATTTGGTTTCAAAGTGTGCTGAGGGGAGATTCTGATCAAATCGTGATTGGCGAAGAAACAAACGTACAAGATATGACCATCTGTCATGTTGATCCAGGCTTTCCTTTAGAGGTTGGTGCTGGAGTTACAGTCGTGCATCGCTGCATTTTACATGGTTATGCGATTAACGACGACTGCCTGATCGGGATGGGGGCCATTCTGATGAACGGTGTGCGAATCGGAGAGGGGAGTATCGTTAGGGCAGGAAGTCTGTTATTGGAGGGAACCGAAATCCCTTCCTTTTCGTTGGCAACTGGTTCACCAGCCAAAGTTAAGAAGACTTATGGGCAAGATATTCTTGGGCAGATTCGTTAGGCAAGTACCCATTATGTTAGTAGAGCGGAACACTACAGCAGCAACTGGCGAAAACTCGAATCCTAGGCGCTTTGTGCAAGAGCATCGTAGTTCATGGGAGAGGCGTTGTAACGGTGAATTTCTGCGAACACCTGACGCAGTTCCTGTGGGCCTAAGTCTGAAAGAACCTTGTGATTACTACCTAGCAGACGGTTCAAAAAGAGCATCTGCTGCTCTTCAGATCGATAACCAAAAATCTTTAGTTGTTGTCGCAAAACATCAAAGACTCGTTGACTAATCGGAGGTTGGCTTTCTTCCTCGACTACTTGAAAATATTCCTTGGACAGAGAACGCAACTCTTGGCGCAGTTCTACTTCTTCAGAAAGCTTTGAAAATCTTTTGCGCTCTCGGAGGACTTCTACCACAACGATCAATCCTGTGATCATAAGGGAAATCAAACAAAAACCGAGTAGTATGGTCTCCATGAACAAACTCCGTTGGCATGCGGAAGGAAAATAAGGCATCCGGCCTAAGGCATTGACGCACACAAGACCCACAAAAGCACAAAGCAGACCAACCCTTCTTGTCTATATTTCTCATCAAAACAACCCAACAAACACTCTTTATAGTGCAAGCAACTCTTGAAGAACAGCACCATTTATACTTCTCCAACACCTCCTCAACTTGATCCCAGACCCTATGCGGACCTGCGTGCACAGACACGCCAATTAGCAAGCGAACACCTGCGAAAAGCAGAACTAGCACCGATAATTCGTCACAGTCAGGAATTACAAAATTCTCTAATCACCGAGTATGCTGGTGACTCACCAGAAAATATTGAACTTCTGAAAAAATGTCTTCAAGAAGTCAGCATTCTGGGAATCAATTTTGTGATTCCTAAACGACGTGTGCTCCTCAGCGTTCATGAGATTTTACGTCTATCAAACCTTGGGTTTCGCTTTGGCAAACTGGACCCAGACTTTGAGATTCACCTACAACAAGGTCGTCGTATTCCTTTTTTTCAAGGAAAGCCACTTCCCAACCAAAACTGGGAACAAAAATTTGCCTGCATACTCAAGCACAAAATTTGCCTGGAACTTCTACAAGAATACCGTTCCGCTTTGGAAACTATTAATCAGCAACGTCAACAAACCCTTGAAAGCAAGAATAAGAATTCAAGCCTGAACAAGGAACTACGGCAGCAGGCAGAAGAGAATATGTTCCAGTTTAAGGTCCCAACCAAATTCAATTTACTCGATCCTCCACTAATTCCAATGGAGGAAAGCCTGTTTGCTCACGATCAACAGGTAATGGAAGCAACCCTGTCAGATGTTGCCAAGAAAGTCCTAGAAATGCAAAACCAGGGGGAGCTTCCTTCTTTATTTCAGGAAATTACACTTCCCAAGATTCAGAGTTTACCGCACCATGTGGTAATTCTGTTGGACATGAGTGCTTCGACCTTCGAGAAAGAAATCTTTAAGCTCTCCAATCTGGTTTGTGCCGAGTTACTGAGAACTCTGCCAGCCTATTTGCCCGACTCTACGTTGAGTATTTTGCCCTACAGCGATGGTGCTCAGGGTGTGATGAATAATTTTCAGAATTTCATTGCACCAGGCGGCACAACTGCCTACGATGCCATCTTTTCATTTTCTCAGCAGTTGCTTGGGAAGAAAGAAGGGCATCGAGTGGTGATTCATCTCTCTGATGGATTACCAAACAGCTTGGAAGACGCTTGCCAACAAGCGAAACAGTTTCCAACTCTCAATATTCACTATGGACAAATCATTTTCGGTCATACTAAAAGAGTTGGTGACTTAACAGACTATCTATTTGTGGATGAAGCTACTACTTCCGGACAAGATAGAGATTCCACCCGTTTTGAAAAATATGTGTCTCACTTCACTGATGTTGCCTTGGCCTCACAAGGTGAACAAATCATACTCTGGGTCATGCAGCATCTTGATGAAGCGGTGATAGCCATGCTAGATCTATTTATCGGGAAATATTTCCTGCAGCAAGCTTCACCTGAAACTACTCATTCTGAAGACACACTTACGTCCCTCTAGACCTCTTACTATTCGTTACCTGTTATGCGAACACCGGTTGCTGCTCTCCCGAACGCAGTGTGTGAAGAGTTGGACTTATTAAAACAAGTTCAACAGGGAGCCTTGCGTGATCAAGCTGATGAAGCTGACCCTAATTATTATGGTGACATTCTCGAGTTGCGCGATTCTCTAGGAGAAGCACATCCAGAGGATTTACCAGCGCTGACCAATCAAATTGAGCAATTGATCTTGCTTGCTCAACGACAACAGGAGCGAACACCAAGGAATCGAAGTTTTCACTGGCATTCCCCATATTTTGCCCACATGCGCTTACAGGAGCAGGGGAAAATTCGAGATCTGTTGCTTGGCAACCAGAACTTCTTCTCCGCTCACCTCTCCTGCTCAATAGTTGATTGGAAAAAAGCTCCAGTTAGTCAAATTTTCTATCGCTACCAAGAAGAAGAAGAGTACATTGAAGAAATGGGAGGACGAGAAGTTGAAGGACGGCTTTTACTTAGAAGACTAGTCCGTATCGAAGATGGGGTTCTACGCAGTGTCAGCTGTCCACAAGGCACGTGGTTTTTTGAAGATGATCAGTGGTTTCAGTGGGAACAGATAAGAATTGAACTGAGTGGTGGAAGTGGTAGTGCTACTCGACCAATCCATGAAATTGGAACATACCGACTGGATAAGCATCTACCACAAATCACAGCATTGATTGATGAACGGCAGTTTGAAATCATTAGTCAACCAGAAGCTGGGGTGATTCTTATTCAGGGAGGAGCTGGTTCGGGCAAAACAACAGTTGCTTTGCACCGGCTCGCTTATCTGATGACACAAAAGCCAAGCTACTTCAACAGCAATAGCATCCTACCGATTGTTTTTAATCGGGCCCTCGCCCAGTACATTAGTAAGCTGCTACCTTCACTTGGAGTTGATGGAGTAGAAGCAAGAGTCTTTCAGGAATGGGTTGCCCAATTACGTCAACGTTTTTTCCCAGACATGCCTTCCCGTTATGCTGAGAATACTCCCGTGAGGGTAATAGAGTTCAAGCGAAGTCCTGTCATTCTTGCTTGGTGTGCTCGGGAGCTAGAGCGTCAGCTGGATCGTTTTGAGGCTAAACTGACGGAATTGTTTAGTTCATTGACCAACGGTGGTGATGTAATCAATGTGTGGAACAGTTCTGCCAAATCTCCAGTGACCGATCGTTTATCTCGGTTGTTGAAATGGGCCCAGGGACAAGAAGCCTTTACCCATCTACCACCTATGCCCGATTCCTCGATCCGGCAGCGAATAGACCGCCTAGTAGAAAACGGGTTCCCCGATCTCCTCAAGAGTCCTCAAGCGCTAGCCCTCCAACTCTGGAATGATGCGCTGATTCAACGTAGAACGTTGCAGGAAGCAATCACTGATTTTGCTCCAGGGTCGTTCAGTGAAAGTCAACTCGAAGAAATCTGGAGTTGGAACGTACGTTGTTACCAGCGGCGTCAGGTCATCGTCGGAGAACGAGTCGAAGAAAATGGAGAAACATCCGAAGGATGGCTAGAAAATCGGAGTCTCAGCAATGAATTACCAACCCTAGATGAAGAAGACGATACTCTGCTACTGCTATTATACCAGCTGACTACGGGGCCTCTCCGTGGTCGGAAGAATAAATTACTGCAGTACCATCATTTACTGGTAGATGAGGTCCAGGATTTCAGTATTCCAGAACTTCAGTTACTACTCTCTATGACGCCTCCAGAGGGTAAAAGCGTAACGTTGGCTGGAGATATGGATCAGCGTATTTTGGCAGGAAATCGCTATCAGGACTGGAATACCATGTTGCAAGCCCTGAGGGTGTCGGTTACCGCCATGGAACCGCTAACGATTGGTTACCGATCTACCCATGAAATCATGGAAGTTGCAAAGCATGTCATCGGCCACCTAAGCGTTAATACAGTGTGGGAAGCCACAAGACACGGCGCTCCTGTGGAACGGTTTGGCTTTCAGCATCCAGGAGTGTTGATTGCATTTCTGGTGGATAGTCTCGGCAGTTTACTGAGAAGAGAACCCTCTGCGAGTGTGGTCGTACTTACCCGTGAGCTACCAGAGGCTAGAAAAATTGCAGAGCAGTTAGAACGAGCCGAGATAACGGGATTACGATTGGTTGCTGATCAGGATTTTTCTTTCAGAGCCGGAGTTGAAGTGACTGACATTTCACAAACTAAGGGACTTGAATTTGACTATGTGCTCTTAGTTGATGCAGATGCTTCCACTTACGGCCCAGATGATCTATCTCGGCACCTGCTCTACGTCGGCATCACTCGTGCCGCCCATCAACTGTGGCTGCTGCATTGCGGTAATCCATCTTCCCTCCTTCCAGACACCATCTGCTGAAGTCTGTGATCGTTCTTCCAGCACGCGTGAAAACAGTGGAATCTCCCGGGGCAATTTGGAATCAGGCAGTGGTAAGAAGACTTCTGCATTGCGCCCCGTAACATCACCCTCTAGCAAGCCATTTTTGTCATTTACATTGAGCGGAGGAGATGTCGCATAATCTAGGAGTAGCTTTCCGTCGCGTGACTTGAGATTAGGGTGATAGATCCGTAGGCGTTCTTGGTACTCGCGAGCCTGAATCAAGTAATAGGCAATACGTGACCAAACTGGCAGAGCCCCACTGGAACCTGTCAGGCGGAACCAATTCGCAGTTGTTTCGGCTTCTGCAGGGCGATCTGAGCCAACATAGACGGCGATTGTGTAACCTCCTTTGGTTTGCATTCCCTGACGTGTTGGAACTGGCAAATGACCAACAAAAGTCGCATTCGAATAGTTATTGGCAGTTCCTGTTTTGCCCAGAGCAGGGATTTGTACTGTCACCTGTTTCCCATCTTCACGCGCATACTCTGTTTGTAGAAAGCGTTTCGCTCTTCGGCCTGTTCCGTACTCAACTACTGAACGCATAATTTCTTGCAAAGCCCGATTGACACTAGGATCCAGAATATTACGAGATTGATGATCCGCTTCGTAAATAGTTCTGCCCCCGGTATCCTCAATCCGTTGAATCAATGACCAATGATTTTTGGGTGATTTTGAATCTCTAAAAACTTGACCAGTGGCCAGTGACTGATAGAGCAGTGCAAGATCTTGTAGCGTTACCTCATTCGCACCGAGTGGGAACGAAAGTATCGGCTGAAGTGGGCTCTCGACACCTAGGAGTTTTGCTACTTCCACAACTGTCTGTAGGGAGAGCAAAATTCTGAAGTCATGGTTCCAATAAAGACGTACTGTTGAATAGGGTTCCTGGCGCAATAAATCCTGCTGACGTTGTTGCATCAAGTCTCCAAGCCCCTGCAAAATCGTTGAACGTATCTTTCCGTGCAACCAAATGTTAGCTGGTGAAAAGAAGCGCTCTCGCTGATTCGAAGTCCAGACCTGATTGTACAAGCGGAAGCGATAGGAAGTTATGGGAACCCAGCCTTTTGTGAGTTCAAGAGGGTTCTCTGCGTAGGCTAACCGTGGGGGTACGGGGGTATTGTAAGGATCTGTCCGCAGCGCACTGTCATGAACATAAAAGTTTTGAATCCACTCTCCAGCCACCTGATCATCAGTTTTAAAACTGCCGTTGAGGAACGCATCTTCTGTTTGTACCAGTTGCTGCTGCAAACGCTCCTGCACCTCCTGAAGGCGCAAAAAGTTATGTTCCAATAACTCTCTTTCACGGCTTACACGGGCAGAATCTGAACGCAAGCGTGAGCGTACCTCAGCAAGCCAGTTCCGACCATGATAAAGACTACGCAGTGCCTGTTCCTCTTCGGGTGGTTCAAAGGCAGTGTTACGTAAGAGTTCCTGCCGAGCCGCCTCCATCAAGTAAGGTTGCATTCGATACTGAGTATCAACGATCCCATAGGTATCTCGTAAACGGACAACGTAATCAGCGCGACTTTCATTCGCTTCTCTCGCAAAGCGAGTGAATTCCATTAGTTGTTCGAACTGCTCCAGGTCCAAGTAATCGAGCAGGTGTTCCAGCAAGTAAATACTGGCCAGATTCTCTGAAAGCGCACCAGCCCAAACTAACGAACTTTGATTATCTGGTGGAGTGTGATCGGGCTTGGGAATGTAGATCTCACCCTGCCATTGATAAACCCGATACTCATTGGACAGGGCCTCCAACGGATTCCAACCCAACTCCATTGCCACCATGTACAGTAACAATTTAAAGGTTGATCCAGGTTGACGATAGGCCTGCATAGCCCTGTTGAACCCACGAGGGTCAAATCCACCCACAAAAGCCCGAACCTCACCATCTTGCAAAACCATCACACCACCGTCGAGGGTTGGTTGCTGCTCAATACTCGCCTGCCAAAGAGATCCCGCGTTATCACGTTGATGCAAGGCCACTAGAATTGGACCACCTGTTTTCAGGTTCTCAAGTACTTGCTGGAAATCTTTTTTTCGAAGTTTGTTGGGTGCTTGCGGATTTATTCGACGAATAAACTCTTCCAACAACAAGCCCCGAACTTCTGCCCGATGAGCTCCTACTTGAACCTGTACGCTTGGGTTATCTCCCAGCAACACCTCCTCAATTCGGCCAGTGTAGAAGTTTCCGGATCCAGGTTGTAATGAGGATGGCTCTGGATTCGTGACTGGAGCAGCATAGCCATTGCGCTGAAATTCTAAGCGAGAGAGATGTCGCCGCAACTCAAACTGCGCAAGGTATTGGAGATTGGGATCAAGTGTCGTCTGAATACGGAGTTCTCCCTTCTCTACTCCCTCAGCACCATAGTCCTGTAAAATGGAGCGAAATGGTTCCTCGTTCATCTGCTGGCGGACCACCTCAATCTGGTGATTATCTTGATAACGGAACGACCCCTGTCGAAAAGCTACCAAATCCTGAGACGCCTCCAAGAAACGACCCTCAGAGATGAGTTCCATTTCCAGCATGTTACGTAAGACATAGTCTCGACGCTCTGTTGCCCTCTCGACAATACGCTGTATTTCCTCTTGATTCTGGGTCCGGAAGGGATTGTAGTTTGCTGGCCCCTTAACCGAACCAGCAATGAAAGCGACCTCAGAAAGATTTAGGTCTGATACGTTTTTGTTGAAGTAGTAACGGGCCGCAATCGCCAATCCCTGTCCTGTTCCATGCACGTGGAAGAGATTGGTATAGAATTCGAGAATATCTCTTTTGCTGTAGCGAGCTTCCAACCGCAGAGCATCCAGTGTCTCCAAGGCCTTGTTTTTCCAACGATTTTCTCCATGTTCCAGTCGATGTTCAAACAAAAGTTCTGAAGTCTGCTGGGTAAGGGTGCTGCCTCCTTGAATAACACGTCCTGCAAGTAAATTAGCCCAAGATGCTCGGAGGATTCCAATAGGATCAAAGCCGATATGCTGGTAAAAAGATTGATCTTCACTAGCAATGATTGCATCAAAGAATGTCTCTGGAATTACTGCATCCAGATCAGAATCAATCCGAGTTGGTTGGTTGGCCTGAAGGTAAAGAAGATGGACTTGGTCGTAGAAGGCGCCTAGTTTCGTGCGTTGATCACGATAGTAGACGGTTGTTTCGGTAAGCAGACGCTGCTGGATCGCTTTACGATCAAGATGAGGAGCAGAAGCTAGGAAAACAAGATAGCCCAGTACCGCTGTACTAGTCAGCAGTAATAGATTGATCAGCGTGAAGAACCCAAAGCAGGCTTTGGCGACATATCGTGGGACTGACAAGATCTCACATCAGTTAGCAGGAAATTCATTTGCGTGAATCAGGTCACTCTTGGCAGCCATGATGAAATCACTCTCCACCAAGCCATCAATCTTGTGCGTCCAATAACTCACACGTACGTTGCAGAAGGATAGTATCAACTCAGGGTGATGACCTTCTGATTCTGCTAGATTAGCGATTAAATTCGTGAAACGAAGAGCCTCTTGGTAAGAGGGAAAAACATAATTTTTCTGAAGATGATGGTTGTTGATCATTTTCCAGCCATTCTGCAATTCTTGGAGTAGCATTTCTAGCGCCTCTCCTTTGAGTGGTGGAACACCGCCTCGGCATGGCACACACTGCCTTTGGGCCAACTCCATTATTCACTTCTCCTTGAATTTGCTTTCTGCAAAATAAAGCCCACTGCAAACTATTGAAACACTCTTATTTTGCCTGGACTAACCAGTATTTCGCAAATCAATTCCCCTACAATCAGAAATATAACAACTCCTCAATCTCACTATTTGTTGTGCTGTGAGTGAGCCTATGGTCCTTTAGCACAGATTGACACGCACAGGAAGAGACTTTCGTGCACTGGCTGCTCATCTATCTCCACACTATCACCTATTTATCCCTGATACTCTTAGACGAGGTCGCTCACATTGGGCACAAGATCCAATGACAGAATATACCGTCCCATTCTACGTGAAACAGGCAGTTGCCCTCTTAGAGCATTTTCAGATAAAGCGTTGTGGCTGGACCGGAACTTCGATGGTTGGGATCATAGGCATACTGCTTGGAGCCACCAGTTTGCAGAAGTACTTGGTAGGACTCCGTGATCAACGATATCGGTCGGAGTTACCAAACGGAGCGATTCGGCGGATTACCAAGTACGTTTTCAGGCACCCGACTTTCAACAATTTTCAGGAATTGAAGCAGTACTTTCAGTAGGTCTACCAGCCTTTTGGCTGGCTTAGTGATCCGGAATAGCAGGAGTTGGCCGTTTCCTCAGCTAGGAGAAAAGATGATGGTAGATGGACCATTCACTACGGTGTACATTCATCAGAGCCCTCTGCCCAGGCACCCCAAGGGGAGATTTGTGAGAGATGTATGAGAAGATCTGTTGTTCAGTAATGATTCTTCGAGGTGAATTTTATGATAAGTCCTATTGTTGCGGAACAAATGACGACTAGAGGGCCAATGGGAAGGTTATTCACCCTTCCCAACTGTGGACATACACCCTATTTGAAAACTCCCGAATAAATCGGTCTTCTAAAGAAATTCTTGCAGGAAATTTTCCACCAAGTATCCTAAATATTTGCCTGTGACTGCTGTGACCAGTCACAAGCTTGATGGAGATGCTCTTTCTCTCCTTTTTCATTGAGGAGTGGCGATATCTCCTCCCAAACTTGCTGGTGATAGTTCTGTAACCAATTCCATTCATCCTCTGTAAGCAACTCTTCGCAGACTAGTTTACGCTCAAAAGGGATTAGGGTCAGCGCGTCAAAGCAAAGCCACTCTTTACCATCTGGATGCTTCGGATGCTGCAAAGCTGGCTGCACAACATAGAGATTTTCCAAGCGAATTCCTCCCCAACCCGTTCGATAGTATCCAGGCTCATTAGAAATGATCATTCCAGACTGAAAACCAACATCTCCAGCAAAGGCCGATATGCGTTGTGGCCCTTCGTGCACCCCAAGGAAAGCTCCTACGCCGTGACCAGTTCCGTGTCCGAAATCAAGTCCTTCATTCCATAACAAAGATCGAGTCACACCATCCAGCACAGCACCATTCGTACCCTCAGGAAAAACCTGGCGGGCAAGTCGAATATGTGCTTGCAGCACCCTCGTGTAGCATCTTTGCTGCTCAGCATCAGGCTCTCCCCAGATCATCGTACGAGTTGCATCGGTTGTTCCTCCTCCGCAATGAATGCCAGAATCGACCAATAGGAATTCACCATCTTTCAGAATTTTCTCTGTACTCGGATTGCTGTAATGAACAATCGCTGCGTTGGCGCCAGCTCCAGCAATTGTTTCAAAACTCAAGTCTGCAAAATCTGGCCGTCTCTCGTAGTAGCACCTTAGCCATCTAGCATATTGTTGCTCACTTACCTTTTCACTATTCCGCTCAGCTTGCTTCAGTCTAGCAAGACTCTGAATTTTTCCAACTGCTGCCTGTCGGTGAGCGTAGCGAATACGCTGCAATTCGACCTCATTCTTTAGAGCACGCGGCATGATAACTGGACTTTCTGCTTCCAATACTTGGGCAGATTGATCTTGTAGTAGCAGCAAGGTGCCCATTGTAGCGCCTTGTGGATCCAAACACACACATGCGGAATCATCCCCTGCTAATTGCTTCAATGTAGGAGCATAGTCCTCATATGGATGGAACGTCCAATCCGTTAGTGATTGCAATTCTACACTAGCAGGAAAATGACAAAAGCAGATTGCTTCTGTCTTGGAAATCAGCGCATAGGATTCGAAGACTGGATTACAAGGAACATCTTTTCCACGCAAATTAGTCAACCAGGCAATCTCATCTAGCTGAGTCAACAAGAAATGTGTAGCCCGATGCTTGTCCAATTGGTCACGCAATTCAGTCAACTTTTCTGAGGTGGAACGACCCGTCCAAGAAAGTGGCAACAAATTGGGTTCTACCCGTTCAGATATCGCAATTGATCCAGTCTGATCAACCAAGTTGCCAAGCACTGGTACCAACTCAGACTGGCAACTCAGCAGTGCCTGCGACCAACTGCGCCAACTCCGTGGGCTAACTGTGAACGGATCTACTCCAAAACGACACCCAATCGATTGCTCTGCAAGCCATTCCATGATGTCTGGAACTCCGGTGAGTCCTAGTTTTCGGATTTCAAAATGATCTCCGCTTTGTGTATCTGCTTGAATATGATAGCGAGAATCCACAAAGAGTTGCGATCGTCCTTCTCGCAGAACGATCGCAATGCCAGCAGATCCATTGAATCCACTCAATGCTTCCAAACGACGGTGGTGTAGGGGCACATACTCGTTGAGGTGCTCATCTGTCGTTGGCACTAAATAGCCATCTAATTCAGATTCCTGAATCAACTTCTGTAGCTGAGACAGACGACTGGACATTTGCAAAACTCTTTTGATTTGCGACTAGTTTATGTTGGCCTCGAAGGCCAACATTTTTTGGGGAATGTGAGGAAAAATCAGAACAGTTTGATCGGTGATTTAACACCTTCGGTAGGATAGCGTGGGCGTGGGCGACTGGATGGGCGTGTCCCATATTCTGGTTTCACTCTGAATGGATTGAAGTTCCGTCGATGAGTATCATCATCTTCCAACACCGAGCGTCGGAGTGACCTGTAATTAAGAGGGTAAATCGGCGGACTTCCAGTATTGCTCTCCACCATGCTGTTAACTGAACGGCCTCTACGAACTTCAGCTCGGTATGCTTGATCATAGTAACCACTTTGATAACCAGCACGAGACTGTGTTCGATGCTGCTGAAGCTGCTCATAGTTAATGGTTGGGCCTCGCGGCGCCATTGGCTTTCCACCAGTTATTCTCCGCGCTTCGGCTTCCTGTACTCCAAAATAGAGTAAACCAAAGCACGTCCACACAATCCATGATTTCATAATTTTATCTCTTTTCTCCAGTTTCAGATTTATGATAAGAGATGTGCAAATATCAAACAAATATTTTAACATCTTTTTCCATTGAAGATGTTTAGGTTAAACTACGAATCAAATCAATAGCCCATTCCTCTTCCTGATAAGCAGAAGAATTTGCGGCCACACCACCCTGCGAAATCAGAATTTCAGGGGCTTGGTCCAGTGGGGGCTGTGTGGGCTTAATACGCTTCACTACTGTGCTAGGAACTATCATCTGGACGTCTTCTTCGCGCAACGTCTGGATCATCTCACGCATCTTATAGCTGCGCATCAACTGCCCCAATATGCGTTTGGTGTACAGATCCAGAAGATTGGGCCCCTCACGATGGAAAAGCGCAAACCATTGTAAAGAATCTTGAGTGTGGATCATCGCTGTACCATTGAAAAGCGGAAGGAAGGTCGCTGGCACCTCATCATTCCAAGCAATCAATGTACAGTCGCCAAAAGCCTGTTCTGGCGTAGCACGGGTGTCTAAAAGAGCTTGAAGCAACTGCGGGGTAATATTGGGATAGGGCGTCAACAGGTTTCGCAGATGATCACGGCGATTTCCTTGTTGCCAGGCTTCTACACAATGCGCCTCACACTCTCCATCGACATGGCAGATTGGACAAACGAGATCTATTCGACTGGCGATCTGAAGTTGATTCATCATTTTGATAGTGGTTCTGCTTCCAACAGGTAGGTTTTGGCTCCAGTGATCTGAACTGGCACTAATTCTCCTGGCTCAGCGTCACAGTTGGCAATCACAACCGAGTGGTAGCCTCGACTCCTTCCGTTGAGCCGACTTGGATCCTTTAAATAGGGGCCTTCGACCAAAACCTCCTGCAAACTACCGATCAAAGCCTTAGTTTTTGCTTTCACAATCGGCTCCTGTAACTCCAATAGCCGGCGTAATCTCTCGACCTTGACCTCTTCTGGCAATTGTCCTGAATATGCCGCTGCAGGTGTCTCTGGCCGTGGAGAATACTTAAATGCAAAGATCTGGTCGTAATGAACGGTTTGAATTGCTTGCAAAGTCTGTTCGAAATCCTCTTCTGTTTCTCCAGGAAAACCAACAATCATGTCGGTTGACAACGTTCCCTGTGGTACGTAACGGCGATACAAAGCGACTTTTTCCAGATATTTTTCCAAGGTATACCAGCGACGCATTCGACGCAGTACACGATCTGAACCTGACTGCAGAGGTAGGTGGAGTTGTTCACATAGACTTGGTAACTCAGCAAATCCTTCCGCAAGTTCTTCTCGAAAATCTTTGGGATGTGGTGATGTAAATCTTATGCGTTGCAACTTTTCAATCTTGTCCATTCGCCTTAGCAATTCGATAAAATCGACACCATCTGCCTTGTACGAATTGACGTTCTGCCCAAGTAAACAAATTTCACGAACTCCCTGAGTAACTAGATTTCTAGCTTCCTGCAAAATATTTTCTGGTTCCCGACTCACCTCTAAACCCCGCGTCACAGGGACAACACAAAAAGAGCAAAAATTATTACACCCTTTCGTGATCGCAAGATGAGCCTTTAGGTTAGCTCCTTTTGATAAAGAAACTTCCTCTGGGATAAAATTTCTGACTTTTTGACGAGGAGCTACACGATTTGTCCTTGCGATACGCTCTCCCTGATCAACTTCTGCTAAGAGTTCAGGGAGTTCGAATAGATTATCTGTACCAAAGACCAAATCAACACTACGTTCTCTTGCAAGAATTTGCTGACCTTCCTGTTGGGCAACACACCCACCAACTCCAATTTTTAGCTTAGGATTAGCTTGCTTCAGTTTCCGTAGCCGGCCTAGCAAGCTATAGACTTTTTGCTCTGCCTTATTTCTAACAGAGCAGGTGTTAAGCAGGATCAAGTCGGCTTCTCCAGCCTCATCTGTGTACTGATAATTTTCCTGATTCAAGATTTCAAGCATTTTATCGCTATCGTACTCGTTCATCTGACAACCAAAGGTTGCTATGTGCACCTTACGTTTAGGCAAAGTCGATTTCATTAAGTAGTCAAATTAGTTAGGTATTAGGCTAGTTCAACAGGCTGTAACGGACTTAGGTCCATTTCTACGGCACAGATAGAGCATGCTACGTCCTGCAGATCTTGAGGATATTCCACATAATGAGACTTGCCATTATTTTGCCAGAGTGTCTCCTCGAGCTGTAAGCCGTGGGCCGTTGGACGGACAAACTCATACCACTCCATGCGATACAAGTTCTGCAAGCTTTTCAGCACAAAGTATTGGTCACTTTCGTTCCTGAATCCACGATCAGGTTGAGCCACTGCTTTCGACTCCTCAGTACGTTCTAAGATCGCCCTAAAATCGAATTTACCCCATAAGAAATGAACCGAAGGCATGACGGGATCGTGATCAACTTTAAAAACGAAATAGTTTTGACGCCGGAATGTATAAGAATTCAATGTAGCCTCTTTTACTCAAGTACCAGTGGATTCGAATTTGATTAAATTGACCTAATGGATCTCTTTTTTGCAAGAAAAACTTTAGTCAACAAGCTGAACTACAGTGAAAAACTCTTTTCTCTTTTGTGTCATTTATCTTGCAAGAAATCAGGTATATAGGAATGATTTTTTAGTTAATCTTTTCATAAAAATGCTCTCTTCAAAGAGACAATGACACTTCGCTCACTGCAATTCCTAATTCTGCTAGTAATCTTTTGGTGGGGTTCTCCAACGCCCAGTTCCGGAGAATCCTCAAACCAGATCAGCACAGGCAAAGGGAAACCTTCGCTCCAGGCCATTGCAAATCAAAGATATTACGACATTCCTATCAAGCTCAATAAGCGAGTGCAGCAAATGTTACGCTACTACACTGAGCGCAAGCATTCCATTCTTAATCGTGGACTTGCTCGTTCTGGGCGATACATGGATATGTTCCGCAGAGAACTACGAGCTTGGGGCCTTCCACAGGACTTGGTGTTCGTTGTTGCAGTGGAAAGTAACTTCAATGAACGCTCTGTCTCAGTCAAGCAGGCAGTTGGGCTCTGGCAGTTCATGTCAACTACGGCACAACAATATCAGCTTAGGGTAGATCCTTGGATTGATCAACGCAGAGATCCACTCAAAGCGACACGCGCTGCCGCACAGCACTTCAAATACCTTTACGAAATTTTTGGTGATTGGGAACTTGTTCTGGCAGCCTATAACGCTGGTGAAGGAAGAGTTCAGCGTGCGGTGAAACGAGCTAAGCAGCAAAAAAAACCAGCTGATTTCTGGTCGCTATCTTTACCTCGGGAAACGCGGAGCTATGTCCCAGCAATCATGGCTACTGCAATCATCTACAAGAACTTAGATTATTTCGGAATCACTGGTGTTGCACTAGAACCTCCAATGGAACAGTCACAGTTCCAAGTACCTGTCGACTTCTCCTTCCAAGAAGTCGCTCAGCGTGCAGGAATGCCGCTAGACGAATTACTCACCTACAATATGGCATATCTCCGAGAGATGCCGCCCATTGATCAGAAACATTACACTATCTACCTTCCACAGAAATATCAGCCTGCACTATGGCAATCTCTTCGCCAGTATGGTGAGCCTTCTTCCCACTGGCTCCAGCACTACAACAGTATGCTGCAAGACACTCCGGAGAATCTACAAACTCTTGAGCGCCACGGTGATTTGAAATATGTACGTGTACAGCGAGGTGAGAATTTATCGACAATTTCGCGCAAATATAACACAACCATCACAAGGCTACTACGCTGGAACCGAGTTCCTAAAAATCAGCTTCTACAGGTTGGACAACGCCTCAAGATGTATGTTGTCAATCGTAAGGTTTTGGAAGACGTTCGAGAAAAAAATCAAAACTTGGAAGAGCGCATCCACGGGACACAGTTTGTTATTCGGGTTCCCAAAGGAGCAACACTATCCGAACTGGCAGAGCGATACCACACAAACATCAAAGAGCTAATGACAATCAATCGCTTACGCTCACCGATGGATCTGCAAGCTGGTCAGTCACTAAAGATTTATGCTCGCCCAAAAACGATTCAAGTTCCCAAAGGAGCAATACTATCCAACTTAGCACAACGCTATGATGTTTCTGTTAAGGAGTTGATGGCTTGGAATAATCTTGCTGCTCCTAATGCTCTGCAGGCGAACCAAACTTTAATCATTGCTCCACCACCCGCACCAACCCCTCAACAACTTGTTCAGGAAAAACAGGTAAGAATCAGGGTTCCCAAGGGAGCAACCCTCTCTGAACTGGCAGAACGCTATAATGTGACCGTCAGCAAGTTGATGGAATGGAACAATCTGAAAAGATCTGATTCACTACTTGCAGGACAACAACTCACCGTATTTAGAGAAATCACACAAAACAACAAAGCAACCCACCGAATTATCCAGGTGCGCATGGGTGATACTCTCTGGGATATTGCTAGAGAACACCAGACTTCTGTTGAGCAACTCTTAGTTCTCAATGATCTTGAAGGAAACGAACCATTACGACTTAACCAAAAGCTAAAGGTACCTGTCCGACCAGGTATTTGAACATACACATAGTCCTTCTTTTTCTCGTCTCATTCGAAATCCCCGATGAAAATCAGCCATCAGGATAAGAAAAATCTACTGATCGAGGCTCTATCTTACATTCAGCGCTTCCGTAACCAGATCATCGTCATCAAATACGGAGGAGCCGCAATGATCGAGGAAGCTCTGAGAACCAGCTTTGCCCAAGACATTGTACTGTTGCAGTCCTTGGGAATGCGGCCGGTCGTTGTGCATGGTGGTGGTCCAGAAGTATCGAAGGTGATCCAGAGCCTAGGCCAGAAAGTATCATTCGTTGATGGATTGAGAGTAACTTCCGCAGAAAATTTGAAGGTCGCTGAAATGGTGCTCTCAGGAAACCTCAATAAAGGGATTATTACTCATTTACAGACTTTTGGGGGAAAGGCCGTTGGCCTTAGTGGGAAGGATGGAAATCTGATTCAGGCCGACAAGAAAAAACTCGCCAGTGGCATCGACCTTGGCTATGTGGGAACTATCAGACAAATCAATCCCGAACTGCTGCACCTACTGATTCGAGAGCAGTTTATTCCGGTTATCTCACCAATAGGGATGGGGAGCAGCGGTGAGACCTACAACATCAATGCAGATACTGTCGCAGCTGCAATTGCAGTTGCGCTAGAAGCACGCAAGGTGATTTTCATGACTGATGTTGATGGGGTGCTATCAGATGGAAAAGAGTTAATTTCTTATCTAAACACGGCCACTGCAGAAGACTTGATCGCAAACAAGGTGATTTCAGGAGGTATGGTCCCTAAAACACAGGCAGCGTTGGATTGCGTTAAAGCTAACGTTCGTTCAGCTCACATCATTAACGGAACAGACCCGCATTCTGTAATTGCTGAGCTGTTTACTGATCAAGGAATTGGAACGCAGATTGTGAAGGGCTGAAAGAGGGGCTTAAATTTCGTCAGTTTCAGAGTTGGAAGCATCTGCTGTTTTTGGAGTAACAGCTAGATTTTCATAAGGCTCCCAATTTTCGCTGATAATTCGAAAATCTTGTACGTCCTCTTGAAACTTCAAATACAACGTTTTCCAACCTAAATCACTAAAATCTGAAGAGCTATATTTTTGTAGAAAATGAACGAAGTAGGTACCTTTGCTAAATAGAAAGGTTAGATTCGAAGCTTGTATTTCCCGGCTTTTATTCCTCAGATTAATTCTCTTCTTGTAATGCAGCCATCTTTGCTTATCGAAATTCTCATTTGCAAAATTATCTGAATAGTAATTTAAATAGTCTTCCAAATTTGGATTTTCCCAAGCATCTATCCAAGTGAAAACAAAATTTTTCAGTCTCTCTACTTCTGCAAGATTCTGGTATTTCAAAAGTTTTTCTACTGATTCATCAATCAATATAACAGTGGTTGGCAGCTGTATGTATTGCGCAATCTCCAGAAAGTTTTCATTACTGACTGAAATACACCCCTCTGTCGGAATGGGTCTACTCCCCTCTGTTCCATGTAACCAAATCCCATAACCGGTCTTGCTGTGAAAGAGACGGTCCATCAAGTTCGGGTAGTTTAGGGGAAACGCTCCTGCACCATAGGGCTTCGCTTCCCTGGCGCCATACATTCCTATCAAATCTTTCTCTGACCAAACACCCGTAAACCAATAAATTCCCGTGGGTGTCTTCAGATCTCCTTCTTCGAACTTGTCACCTGGCACTTTTCCTGTCGTACACGGGTATGCAGCAATCATCTCCCACTTTGGATGGCCCCGATAGACTTCGATTTGACAGTCTTTTTTATCAACAAGTAGAAATGTAAGGTCTGGATTTTCGGACAGGAGTAGGTTGCGGGGGAAAGCAAAGGCTAAATTTGTTATCGAAATAAAGAACAAAAGCGCAGAGATTGCCCAAAAATGGCGAAGAGACAACATGTACTCGTCCTGACGGAATGGAGCTTAACTTTGATCAACCGCATCATGCTTTTGCTGCAGCTTCCGTACCCAGTAGAATCCACCAATTAGCATTGCTACTGGTAATAATGTCAAGAAAGCTGTCGTCAGGTAAAATGCGACTCTCGTATTCTCTGAGGAAGAGAAACAAACCGCACAGGCTAGTACATCAAAATTCAGGAATAGACTGGCCAGGCCAGTAGTTACAACAGCAGGAACGGCTTTCACAACCCTCAAAGCAAGTAGACAAGTGTATATAAAACTGGCCAAACTCCAACCACAAAATACCAGAAGATTTGGGCTGCACGGAGGTTGTCAATTGTTAGTTGCTGGGAAGTGGAATTGAGCCTTTTCAAACAAGCAAGCAAAGCGAGCAGTCCCCCAATCACATGAAGCCCGTGAGCTCCGATAATTAGATAGAAGACGCCTCCGTAAGTACTGGAAGTAATAGTCAGCCCAAAACTAATTAATTGGACCCACTCGTATCCCTGCACACTGACAAAGACTGTTCCCAGAGCAATCGTTAGAGCAAGCAACTGTTTAGAACGTAGAGCCTGCGAGGAGAATACCTTTACAGATTGATGCAGGCAGAAAGCACTCGCCAAAAGAGCCAAAGAGTTTAGTGCTGTTGCAAACACTGGAAGCCGAGGCTGACCCCACGGAGGCCACTCTTCAGAACCAGAGCGAATAATCATATAGGCACTGATCAGTGCTGCAAAAAACATCACCTCTGTCATGATCAGAATTACAGTCGCAAAAATGCTGCTTGAAACCAGTTGTCTACGTTCAGCATTCGAATTTGCTGGAATCTCAGGGGCTACGAGTAAAATCATGAGTTACCGAAGTTGACCATCGACATACCTTTGTTGCTCCGCACAGGTATTGTTGGCAATACAATCCTGCCAGTTCTGCCCATCAGCCTTCATCACATCGCCAGCAACACCAAAAAAGAATACTCCGAGTAAAACAGTAGAAATTATCAGTAGGAACCAGACGTATTTTTTCTCGAAGTTCAGGTGCATGAAATAAGCTGCAACGTAGTAGGTTTTTACGAGCGCAATTCCAAAAGCAGTCAACAGTGTCAGCCAGGGAATGCCTAGTTCTGGCCCAATGATGCTGACCACTAAGAGTACTAATAGAAGTACCCAAATCTTCACATAATTCGGGTGTGCGTGTGCTCCAGCCATATTCACTTTGCGATGTAGAGGAGTGGGAAAAGGAAAATCCAGACGATATCGACAAAATGCCAATACAGCCCAATCAATTCAACCCTGTGTGGATTAAAGCCTTTCCTAAGATCAAAGGAGATCAAGGCCATAATAGCCATACCTCCGATTACATGCAGAGCATGTAATCCTGTTGCCGTGTAGTAGAAAGACCAGTAAGTATTGGTCAAAGGGGTCTTCAGCAGTTCTGGATCATCAGTGAAGAGTTTTGAGGAATATTCGTAATACTTGACCAGCAAGAAGATGAGGCCTCCACCAATTGTGTACCAGATAAATTTAAATGCCCGGTCAAAATCCTTCTTCTCGGCAGCGTCATGTGCCAAAACAATAAAAAGGCTGGAAGTCAGCAGGACAAATGTATTGAACGCTCCTGCTGGAACTTTCGTAAAAACAGCTTCTCCGCCCCACCAAGGATTGTTTAGGCGGTACAAAATGTAGCAGGCAATCAATCCACCAAAGATGAAAATCTCTGAGGCTAGTAGCCACCATACCGCGAGTCGTCCAGTTGGGATTCCAGTTGCTGAACGGCTGGTTGCCAAAGGTCCTTGCATAGACATAACGATTCCTCAGAGGGTAATTTCAGGAAGAACCGAGGCTCTTCCCTTTTTCATCATCAGTTGCGATCAGGCATATTTTGAGGCCAGTAGTCTTCCTTATTACCAGGCACACTGTATTCGTAGGGCCCGCGATACACTACAGGCAGTTCGGCAAAGTTTCCGTGGGGGGGAGGTGATGGAACTGTCCACTCTAGTGTGTTAGATTTCCAAGGGTTCGCTGGGGCCTTCTCTCCTTTGAACATGCTGACGAAAAAATTGTATGCAAAGACAAATTGAAACAATAGCATTGTCACCATGGAAACTGTTGCAAAGACGCGGATTCCTTGTAGATCGGCTGTAGCCAAATCTGGAAAGTGCTGAAAATTATAAATTCGTCGATGCTGTCCAGCCATTCCAACTAGGAAGAGAGGTAAGAATATACCATTGAACGGAATGATTGTACCCCAGAAGTGGATCTTACCCAGTGTTTCATCCATCATTCTTCCAAACATTTTTGGATACCAGTGGTACAAGCCTGCAAACATCCCAATGATCGCAATGGGGAAAAAGGTATAGTGGAAGTGGGCGATTACGAAATAGCTGTCATGGAAATAGATGTCCAAGGCACTAGAGCCAAGGTAGATTCCTGTGACACCACCAAGCAGAAAGGTAATTAAGAAACCTAGTGCCCACAGCATCGGGGGTCGGAATTCAATTGACCCTCCATAAAGCGTAGCTATGTAACTGAATAAAATTTCGGCGATAGGAATTGAAATCAGCAGAGTTGTAACGAGGAAAATATTTGCCATGCGAGGGTCAATCCCGGCAATAAACTGGTGGTGCGCCCAAACCACAAATGCCAATCCGCCTGTTGCGAAGGTAGTGTAGAGAATTGTCTTGTAGCCAAAGAGTTTCTTGCGAGCAAAGGTTGTCATGATCTCAGCAACGATACCCAGGGCTGGAAGTAAGACCACATACACCTCTGGATGACCAAAGAACCAGAATAAGTGCTGCCAAAGTATTGGGTCACCACCTCCAGAAGGAACGAAGAAAGTTGTACCAATTCGCTGGTCCATCAGAAGCATGATCGATCCAGCGATCAAAGGACCAACTGAAGCCATGAACATGATCGAAGCTAATACGATCATCCAGACCACCATAGGAATGTCTGTCATCCGCATTCCTGGCGCACGAGCATTCATTGAAGTAGTCACAAAGTTGATCCCTCCGATCAGGAAAGCCACAAACTCAAGGGCAACAGCAATCAACCAAAGCGAAGCTCCCCAGTCTGTGAGGTTGTACTCCGCTACTGCTGATAAGGGGGGATAAGAAGTCCAGGCTCCACCGAATCCTCCACCTTGTACAAAGAATGACATGAACAGGACTACTACGCTTAGTAGGAAAATTTGGTAGGATAAACGATTCAATCTTGGAAAGACCATGTCGTCGCAGCCGATCATCAGTGGAATCAGGATGTTTCCGAAAGCAGCGATGAGTACAGGCATCGCCACCCAGAAAATCATGATTGAACCATGGTTGGTGATCAGCATGTTGTATTCTCCCGGTCCGACCGTACCGTAGAGCGGAACTTCCATGCCAGGGAAAGCCAACTGCATACGAAAGGCATAGGCGAAGTACCCTCCGACAATTGCCATGAACATTCCCGTAAACATGTACTGCAATCCAATGATCTTATGATCAGTGGAGAAAAAATACTTCATTATGAAGCTTTGTTCGTGATGGTCATGTTCGTGAGCAGCATGACTATCATGGGTGACCGTCGTCTGTCCCATATTTTCTCCTAAAACACTTCTTGGTTAGAAGCTGCTGAGCAGCTTGTCTGTGAAGGATTCGCTGTTTGATACCGTGCTGACGGTCATCTTCTGAAGTCGTTTCTGATAATCACTTTCATAAGTGCGGTTTCGGATTGACTCCATGGCAGCATCGTAGGATTGCTGGTCCTTGTGAATTACGATCGTTGCACCCATGATTCCGTGACCATATCCACAAATTTCTGCACATTGAATGTCATACACTCCAGTCTTGTTGGGTTCAAACCAACCAGTGATTGTACGGCCAGGGATGGTGTCCTGTCGCAGTCGGAAGGCTGGAACAGAGAAGTTGTGCAGAACGTCCCGAGACTCCAATTCGAAGTGGTAGACCGTATCTTTTTTCACATGCAGATCATTGACTGTCGATATATCATCTTCTGTATCTAGTTTACCGTCAGGACCTGAATGGATGAAGAACCAACTCCATTGCTGTCCCACTACTCGAATCTTATCCTCTGCCTGGGGCAAAGTCTGTTTCACATCTACCCAGACTATCACCGTGAAAACGATAATAACTACGTCGAGTGCGATCACGGAGTAGTGTGGATAGTGAGTCCACTTTTTTTGAGAATGTGGATCACCCGAAATATAGGCGGCACGCACACCTTCTCTACGGCGGAAGCGTACCATAAGATAAGTCATGACTGCTAATACCATCACGAACCAAAAACCGACAATGACCGTGATCATATCGAAAAGGAAATCAATATCGGCCGCATACGTTGAAGCACGAGGCATAAAATATTCAATCATTTTAACTCCCTACAGCACATACAAGATAACGGCTATGATGAATAGCACACACCCCGCGGCAACGAGTCTGAAGGCTTTACTGGCCAACTCATCGCTATCGAGTTTCTTCATGATATGGTCTTCCATCCTACCTCATAGAAATATTCGATCCAATGTCAACACCACGCACCAGGCAGGCAGATAAATAATTGATGCAAAAAACACTTTTCTCGCATTCTGCTCATTGCGGTGCAGCCAAAATTGAAGAGTTGGCATTAAGAAACCGACTCCCAAGAGTGTAGCAACAACAAGAAAGAAAGGTCCTGCCTGTTCAAACCAGAATATGGATGCACTGGCCAGAATCAGTAGGGCGATATGCAGCACCATGTGTACTGCGGTCAAACGGCCATCTCCATCAATGCTGGAGAGCATCCGGAATCCGCCTTTTCGGTATTCGTCTTGATACATCCAAGCGATGGCAAAGAAATGTGGCATCTGCCACAGGTAAAGTACCGCAAAGATGGGGAGTACTCCCCATTCCAAAGTACCAGTCGCTGCACTCCATCCCATCAGTGGTGGCAAAGCTCCAGTTATGGCACCAACCCAAGTGTTTGCGACTGTTTTTTGCTTCAATGGGGTGTAGAGCAAAAGGTATGTCAGATGCGTCGTAGCCCCCAAAAGTGCAGTGAGCCAACCGGTGAATGCCAAAAGATAGCTGAAACCAACTATGCTCAGCGCAGCCCCTAGTAGAACAGCTTCTTCTTCGCTGACTCGTCCAGTTGGTATCGGACGCTGACAAGTTCTGCGCATGCAGGCGTCTTGTTCACGCTCAAACCACTGATTGAGCACATGCGCACCACCACCGATCAGAAGTGTACCAAGAACCAGATGAAAGATCTTTGTTGGATTGCTGGTGACTCCGGGTAGGTAGTATCCCATCATCGCACTCAACACCACCATACCCAATAACCGAGGCTTGCAGAGGGTCCAATAGTCACCGAGGCGACTGCGCCATTGATCAATGGGGGAGAGGAAGGTGATTGACTTAGATCTCATGGAATCCTTGAAGGTTTTTCAAAGTGGAATTACACAAAACCAGTGCGCTTCTCGCAAGATAAAAAACCAACTCTTTCTACTTTTCATAGAATCAAATATCATAAATTTACTTTTTTAGATCTAGCAGCGGTCAAAAAATCACCAATTTTCTAGTGATGCCCAATTTTTATCTGGAATTTCCATCCGCAAGCTGGAGAAATAGAGGACATCTTTTTTATTGGCAGATTCTTCGACTCATTCTTGATACTTTATCATCTGCGGCATCTGTACCGAAGCTGATTTACTCTCGGTCAGAAATATGAGGTTATCAATTAAGTAACAAGGAAAGTAATCATGAAATTTAAGGTTGTTTCGGCTGATGCGACAGATTCATCACAATCCAGTGACGATCCGAAAGTTCGCATCAAAGGACTGATTGAGAGTAGCCCTGTTTTTCTATTCATGAAAGGCACCCCTGAAGCACCACAATGCGGATTTTCCTATCGCGTCTGTGAGGTCCTACGAGGATGGAAAGTACCATTTCGTTCCTTCAATGTCTTGGCGGATCCTGATCTTCGACAGGGCGTCAAAGAGTTCACAAATTGGCCTACTATCCCTCAACTCTATGTCAATCGAGAATTCGTTGGTGGATGTGACATCATAGAGGAGCTCTCACAATCCGGTGAACTACGAGAATTACTTCAAGAAGCGTATCCTGAAAAAAACTTTGAGCCTCCTCCCCCTCCCGCCCAAGTTCAGGCTGTTTCACCCACACAGGCCAAGCAAATGCTGGAAGAAAACTCCGAGCTAACGGTACTGGACATTCGTGAGCCTGACGAACGAGAATATGCAAAGCTGGAGCGGTCTCAAGTCCTAGATCACAAGCTTGCCGAAGAAATTTTGAACCAATGGGATCCGAATAGCACTTTGCTGTTGATGTGCCATCGGGGCATCCGGAGCATGGAAGCTGCACAATTTTTTGTTTCCCGTGGTTTTCAACGGGTTTTCAATATTGATGGTGGCATTGATCGTTGGTCTGACGAAGTCGATTCCGGCATCCCACGCTACTAAGTATTTTCTGAAAACAAAATGAACTCACCTACAATCGAACTGACGCCAAGAGCAGCTGAGGTTTTTCGAGAAGCTTGTTCAGCAGAACAAAAAAGCCTAATCGAATCCCGTCTGCGTATTGGAGCAAAGCCAGGGGGTTGCTCTGGTTACAAATACGAATTGGAATGGAATGCAGCGACAGATCAACTTGAGAGCGATCTTCTGCTTGAATCACAGGGCATCCAAATTCTAGTTGATAGGCTCTGTCTAAAGGAAGTTCTCGGCTCTTTAAAGATTGACTACAGTGACTCCAACCTTGTTGAACAGGGGTTCGTGTTCATTCAGCTCAGTAGTGGGCGCCAATGTGGTTGTGGAGAGTCATTCACTCCAGTTCGTGACCTACCCGCTTATGCCTGATTTGCTCGAGTTGATCGCCAGCGGGACATGCTTTGGTCTCTTTGTCTACAAGTGGATCATCATCATCGCTGTTGTCCTAACATGGGTTAGTGCAGATCCCTACAATCCGTTCGTGTCATGGATCAACCGATTCACTCGGCCTTTCTGGTATTGGTGCGAAAGATGGTTACCACTCACCATAAGGCACTTCAGCGCCTACTTTTCTCTGCTACTGGTAATTTTTGGACAGGCGCTCATTCCAGCGTCTGTACGTTCGATCAATCTGTTTCTGCAAGGCATAATTGAAGTCGATGCTTTAGCACTTCAGTTTGGTGGGCATCTAATCCAGTCTACTAGCATCATTGCCCAAAGTATCTTCTTCTTCTTCATGCTGATCTTAGGTTTTTGGTTCTTCCTGACTCTGATCAGTCCTGCTTATAATAATCCTATTGTTCAGGTCCTCCATACTTTGGCAGATCCACTACTCTCTCCGCTACAACGTTACCTTCCTCGAATGCGCTTCGACATCTCTCCTCTAATTGGTGTGGCGCTCTTCTATCTACTCAATACCTATCTTGTACATCCTATCGCCTTCTATGGTGGGATGCTCTCCCAACCAGTCCAACTCTGTGTCTATTGACTCTCTAGAAAAATGGTCGAATTTTTGAAAGGATTACAGCAGACGTCAACCCAAACTGACTGAGCTATGAACCTTTCCCAACGCTTGCTTTCCATCCTACTAATCTGTATTGGTATCAACCTCCCTTTCTCAGCAGTATTGGGACAAGCAAGTGCGCTCACACAGTGTTCTGTGGAAAAACGTCGCGAACTGCGACTGCAGGGTTTACTGGACGATGTCATTGCCTGGCGTTGTGGTGATTTTCCCAAAGCTCGCATTCTAGCCCACTTGGAAGAATCATCTATTCTGGAGGGAGATGAGGGAACCAACATCACAATTCAGCTAAATCGTCAACCTGCATCCTCCGTCCGAATCAGCTTACGCAGCGTGCTGGCCGATGAAGTAGTTTTGGGCGCAGACGAACTGACCTTCACAACAAGTGACTGGAATAAGCCGCGCCACATTACTGTTAAAAGTATTGATGACGATATTGCAGATGGTGATCGTGCAGTAACCTTACAGCTTGCTGTAGCTGCCACAAAAGACACTCGTTTCCGACAAGCTGCCCCTGTTGTTCTTGTTCTGCAAAGTTTGGATAACGATGCAGTTGATTGGTCCGTAACACGCCAACCTGGTCGACTACAGGAGGGAGGGGTTCCTGTCATATATGAAATTTCCCTACTCAGTCGCCCTATGAATCCCGTTATTTTGCGGGTGGACAACAAGCATCCTGATTTTATCCGGGTTGCTCCCGATGAAATTCAAATTACGCCTGACAGCTGGCCTAAACCCGAGTTACTTCGAGTTCAAGCAGTTGACGACCCCTTTGACAATCTAGATCGCCCTGTAGAAGTACTGGCTTCAGTTAAATCAACTACAGATCAAAGCTACCTCAAGCTTCCCCCACTTCGCTTACAGCTGCTGGTCGAAGATGATGAAAATCCAGGAATTGTGGTCAATCCAGAAAGAGGCGTAACGACAGAGGCAGGAGCCCAAGCCAACTTTGACTTGAAATTACGAAGCCAGCCACGCAGTCCAGTCCAATTGAAAATTGAGTCTTCAGACGATACGGAGGGGAAAGTCTCCTCTCAGGAAATGCGCTTCACAGCTGCCGACTGGGATCGTACTCAGCAAGTAGTCGTAGAGGGACTTGACGATCTTCAGCGGGATGGTGACCAATCCTACAAATTATCAATTACAATAGATTCGACGGATGAGGCCTATCAGAAGCTCTCCAAACTCCAAATTCCATTGATCAACAGCGACGACGATACTGCTGCATTGGAACTTGAGAGTAGTTCAGACCAGATCAGCGAAGAAGGTGATAGCTCTGAGATATCCATTCGGCTACTCAGTGAACCAGAGAGAGAAGTAATCGTACAACTCTCTCTGGATAAAGCAGATGAGGCTACACTATTTCCAAACTCACTGACCTTTGACAAAAGTAACTGGAACGTTCGTCAACGACTGCTGGTCGTTGGCAAAGATGACAATTTGGCAGATGGTGACCAAACCATAGCTGTTTTTGTGAGAATATTTGGAAACAGTCCAGAGTACATTGCACTAGCATCCCAGCAACTCACTCTAACTAATCGTGACAATGATATCGCAAGCATTCTGATCCGAGCACCCGAACAGCTCAGTACCAGTGAATCTGGAACCAGTGACCACTTTGAAGTACTGTTGCAGAGCAGACCCGAAGCTTCGGTACTTATTCCTCTACGCACATCTCAGCCAAACGAGGTCAGCATCAATCCAGAGGCAATCATCATCCAGCCCGAAAACTGGGACCAACCTCAACAAGTAACCATCCAAGGTTTAGACGATGAACGATTGGATGGCTCTCAATTTTTCTTGGTAAATATTCTACCTGCTGAGAGTAACGATCAACTTTACCAAGGTCTGGACGCAACAGATTTGGTTGGCACCAATGAAGACAATGACCAACCGGGCATACTAACCTCAACAGGAAACCTGAGAGTGAGCGAAAGTTTTGGTGAAGACCAACTAAAAATCCGCCTGAATAGCAGTCCCAATGAAGCAGTACGTCTCCAACTCAAGTCATCTGCTCCAGATGAATTCTCTGTGCTACCAGAACAACTGATTTTCACTCCAAAAGACTGGAATCTTGAACAGAGCGTGACTGTTCGTGGGCTACCAGATGAAGTTGTAGAGGCTAGTTCAACCTACCAATTATTGCTGTCCGTTACACAGGGTGAAGAAAACTACCAAGGATTGGACACCGTTGAGATCATTGTTGCTGTTGAAGACCAGACTCCTGAGCTACCACCAACGATGATCAGGGCTATGAGTGGTCTACAATATGTTGCTCTTACAGGTCGAGTGCAACGGAGTAAGTACAAAGAAACAGGAACAGATTTGAATCTCAGCGGCCAAAGCCAAGGACTGTACTACAATCGTCATTGGACCTCTCGTCTAACGGCTGGATTTGCCCTAGAAAGAACAGAATTGACTGGGCAGAATTATACCCAGAGTCGTAGTATCGCAATTGAATTAGAAGAATACAGGCTGCAGGCGTCCGGGGGCTACGCTTGGTATTTTTCACCCGAATGGAGGCTACAACCGGAGTTACGTATCTCCTACAATTTTCTATCCGCTAAACGGACAGAAGAGGACTCCAACCAACGACCTGAAGAAACATTGGATGGCAGAATTTTTACAGGTCAGTTTGGTTCTAGTCTGCACTATTTGGCAAATGAAACCTTCTTTGTTGGAACAGGTATCTACCTTGATCCTAATAAGATTTCTCTGGGGTTCGCTGATGCAAAAGGAAGCTATAGCACTATCTGGAGCAGTGAGTTCATGGTTGGGCTCCAATTCTGAACAAAACAAACCCCGTGAAATAGCCTACTCACTACATTTACAGATTTCCCACATCTCTGCCTGAACACAGCAACATCGTGAAAGTCCTGCCCTAGCTGATTCCCTTCGAGCAGATAATCTTCTTCTTTGGCAATACTTAAGTAACTTCTCAATATAGCGCATCAGTTTGCCAAAAGATTGACTTTGCCAAATTCTCCGGCAGATCCTTTGATACCAGACATTTTTTCTACCAATTAAAGTCCACATGGAATATTTGCAAAACGCAAATTTGGTTGTACAGTGCCTGCGACACCTTGGAGAACTGTCTCGTGCAGAAGTCTCTAGGACGATAGGTTTACGTGCACAAACCGCATCCGTGCTAATTAGTAAACTATTATAGGAAGAACTGGTTATTGAAACCCACAAACGCTCTGGATTCATTGGCAAACCTACAACCCAACTTCAACTCAATCCTCAAGGCGCTTACTCAATGGGGATCAAGTTAGTACATAAGGATATCACCATTGTATTAGTTGATTTCAAAGGAGTCGTGATTGCTCGTGTTTTTCTAAAGCAAGATTTCTCATAAACTGAGGCTGAGATGGAACTCATTCTCTAGCAAAGCAACCAATTATTTTCAAACAATCCAGGAAGTGCTCTTCGACTGGCAGGTATTGTAGTGGCAGTACCGTTTCAGTTGGAAACATTGCACAATGAGCTAGGACTGGATCAGGAAACATCAGACTGTCTCGCTGCTTGGCAGGCTTTAATGTTGCTGATGTGCTGGAACAGAGTTTTGACCGCAATGTGTTCATGGAAAATAATTGAACAGCTGCTGTGATAGCGGAGATGCTTTTTGGGGTTGGCAAACGGGTGAATAATTTCGTCTACCTGCTCTGGGATGCGATGATTGGAGGAGGGGTTGTTTATGATGGAGACGTTCTACGAGGAACCAACAGCAACGCAGGAGGCTTAGCTCTGATGCCGGTTGATTCTTCAGGTCAGAGTAGCTTGTTGTTAGAGCACACCCCCTTATTTCTACTGCTCAACAAATTAAGCAAAGCTGGAATCGAAAAACCGAAAACTACTCAACTCAGTGAAGATAGTAGCGAACAGCGCCAAATTTATGACCAGTGGGTGGAACAGGCAGCGTCAGCTCTCTCCTTAGCTGTTATCGATATCCACACTCTGTTAGATACTGAGGCAGTGGTACTCACCAGTCGGCTTCCTCGTGAACTCATGCAATATTTTATTCAGCTGATGGAGGTCATACTGGAACAGAAATACCAACTAGATCTGGGCCAGAGTCTTCCTAAGTTGCTGGAGGAAGGAAATCGGAGTGATTTTCATGCGCTCGCTACAGCCATGGTCCCCTACTATCAACGATATGCCACTACTTTTTCAATTCTACCAAGACAAACTTTCTAAATATTGACTCATCTCTATACTTTTTAAGATGCATATATCTAATCAAAAAGACTAGCCTGCTACTGAGTCATCTTAACAAATCTGCTAGCAGACTATCTAACGACCAGGCCTCTCTTTCAAAAGCTTTGCTCATAAGGCTGTTCCCCAACGATAGCGTAGTCCTACCCCAAGTATGTTAGAACTAGTGTTGCGCACACCATACAAGCCATACCCAGCAGAGCGATGATGAATTCGGAAAGACAACTCTGCTTCTGGAAGTTGTGGCGGAGCCAAAGTGATATCTAGCGTCAGCAAATTCATAAAGTGTTTGGAGAATCTGCCTTCAGTTTGCTCTTGATCTGGGATCTGGGAAGAGTAAGAGACTCCTTCAGCAAAGCCAATCGTGGTCTTCACATAGCGGTCCCATCGGAAGTTTTTCCATCGGAATATTGCAGAAGGACCAATCTCGTTGATCACCTTAGTTTGGCTTTCTCGATAATTGATACTCAGAGCTGCTTCCAATTCCGTAACGTAAGGTTCCAAATAATAGAACCACCAAAGCTTCCTTGATATTCGACGTGCGATTTCTACTCCATAAACTAGCTCATCTGTGTTTGGATACGCCAAATCCAGAGCTTTGGAGGGATCGTGTGAGTCCGTATAGTTGATCAAACCGATGTCATCTAGGTTGGTTTGAGCTGTCTGCCCCTTGAACAGCAATAATCCCCAGGCATCTTCAAAGACTTGAGCGCAAACTGGCTGGATAGGCAGCAGGAAAAAGCCTAGGCCTCCCACTAGCAAAAGCAGAAGGCGAAGCTTTCGGAAAAAATACATGTAGAAGAGAAGTGTGTTCGTAGGTAGGACTTACTCAGGCAAATGGAAAGTTTTCAGTTTTTCTTCCGAGTACTCTTCACGATCATCATAGCACTTCTTTAACGCCTGCTGCGATACAGAGAGCACCTTAAACTCTTCAGATTCCTGATCCAATTTCCCTTCGGTGTCATAGTTATCCATAAACTTCATCAGACCTCCAGCCCCCTGGAAGTCCTTGAAATACACTTTGAGCCTAAAAAGCAGTAGACAAGCCTTGATAATCTCGACCTTGTCAAGTTGTTCAAAAATTGGTTCGAGCCATTCAATGACTTTCTTCAGTGCCGCCTTGGCTTCATCGATTCGACCTGCCTCCGAGAGCATTTCAGCTTTCACCATATTCAGTGAGGCCATTTTACGAACGTTGGCATACGGTGTTTCTTCAACCTCCGACAATCGTTTATGGGTCTCTATCGCCAAATCGTAGCTGAGCAATGCCATCTCAAGATCTCGTTCTTCACTCATGAATGCTGCTGGATCTGTAGTCTTCTCTAGTAAGCTCTTCATTCGCTCTTCCCATCCTTCCTGGAACTGCTCTACGTTGAAGGGGGCGTTCCGGTTGGACTGTGAGCGGAAATTTTCCAAAATATTAGTAGAGAACCCACAGCTAGTACAACTCGTCACATCCAGCAGATTAAAATCACAGAAATCCATAGATCCAGAAGGGCTTAGGTACTTTGGAATCCCAAAAATATTCTGCTTGGTAATCATGCTCCTGGCACGCAAAGACCAAAAATGAACCTTATCATTGCCACAAGCAAAACAGTTGACGATGCGTCCAGTCAGTGAGGATTTCTTCGGTGTGAGCCGATCATTAACTGTTGAGACTTCATAACGATCTGGGTAAAGGATCTGAAGAATACCATGTTGATCTCCCAGTCTCTGAACGATATCTACACGAATCGAGACACTCTTCTCATCCCACTTTTCCTGGCGTTGTCCAGTCACTCTGCCTTCAACACGGTCATAGAATTCTTCCTCTGAACCTGATTTGGAAATCTGGATATAGACCGGCATATTCGGAACCATCGCGCGAGGGTTCCGAAAAGTACAACGGGATTCTGAGAGTGAGGTGAGTCGCACTAGAGAAGCATTCTTACCAGCAGAGATTTTTGCCAATGGTTTGGTTGCTTCCAGCATTGATCGTGCTGTCTTCCATAGTTTCGTAAGGATATTGCTGGTGAAGCCTAACAGACCACCCGCATAGACGAAGAAGGTGATTTCCGTCTCTGACATTTTCCCATCTACAACCATCAACTCCGCAAGATACTTGAGAATAATAAATGATTGCTTAGGATCAATCTTTCGTGCTTCCAGCGAGGGGGTCTTACCTTGGCGCACAACGGCCATGATGTCATTTACCTGATCACGATCTTCCAGAAAGGAAATGGCCTCTTTAAGAAATTCGAGTTCTGAGTCATCCACTCGACCATCGGCCACAATCATGCCGGCAATAGCCCGTGCAAACCAAACTTTCTCCTCGACGGACATGGCTTCGGTGTTAGGCAATTCCATGGGATTTCTCTCCTTTCATGATTACAGAATAAGCAACTATGAGCAGCAAAGCTCACAGCAAACAACAATTTTTTAAGTTGGGCAAGAGTAACCCCATCTTTGGGGAGACGCAAAGAAAAAGCTACATAACCTTAGAACTTGCCTGCCTCCCGGAAAGCAAAGGCGCTCCAACCTTCTGCCTCTGTCGAAGCACAAATCCGCAAACCATATTCCGCTAAGGCATCTGCAAGTGATGCTTCCTGCTCTGTCAGAAGACCACTACAAATCAGAGTTCCACCAGTTGCTGTCAGTCTTGCCAAGTCTGCTACCACAGATTTCAGTTCCTCCAACAACATATTGCTGATTACCAATGGAGCCAGTTCATCAATCGCTTTGGCTGTACCAACAACGCCCCAAAAATGTTGCCTCTGCTGATTCAATTCAAAATTGTGAAGAGCCTCTGGCAGAACTACAGGATCATTATCACAAGCTATAATTTTTGAAATTCCGAGACGAGCCGCGGTCAAGCCAAGAACGCCCGACCCTGCGCCCACATCAATGAGACTGGCTGGTACCTGGGCTTCCTGCAGAATAACCAGTTCGAGCATCTCCAGTGCCAAGCGAGTTGAGACGTGGGTTCCTGTTCCAAATGCCTGTCCTGGTTCCAGCCAAATTACCTGACGATTCTCAGGCAGGTCTTTTTCGTACCAGACAGGTGCAACTAATATGGTTCGACCGATTTCTACAGGCTGAAAATGATCATGCCAACCCAAACGCCAATTTTCATTCGGACAGAGTCGATGCCCCACTAACTCTAGTTTCCCAGCTGCTTTTGGATACTCGTTGCGAAAACGAGAAATCCATTCATCGAGTTTTTGTGGTTCGGTCAGGTAGCATTTCAGTCTTTGTTCACCATCAACTTCTTGAAGAATCTCACAGCCAGCCACACCCTGATCAAAGCAAAAGCCTGTCCAGAGATCTGCCAGTTCTTCTGCCACGCTGAATACACCTTCCTGGTAGTTCTCCGGACTAGTCACTCGCGCGTCTTATCAAGATAGACTTTAAAGCCATCTTCCAACATTCCTCGTAAACGTGGATCCTTTTTTTCCTCTGCCAACTTACATTGCTGACAGCGGCAGCTTACATGATGTGTCTTTTGGAATCGTTTGATACGCACCCGAGTCAGGTCTTTTCCCTCAGTTTGCATCTGGCGCAACACCTTCTCCACCTGCTCCATGACCTTGTGCAGAACAATTTCCTCGTGCTTTGGGAAACCACGTTCCGTGGATTTACGGCCGAACATTTGTCTCTCCTGTTACCAGTTGCGACTGTAAGCGTTGCCAACCTTTCTCGTAAACTGAAAGTGTCTGCTGCAGCAATTTATTCGGATCAAAACGTTCCAAAGACTGCTGACGGGCATTCTTACCAAGCTCTGCAATGCATTCCGGACTTTCCAGCATCCACTCCAAAATTTCTGCTAGGGCTTCAGCGCTCTTGTCTTTTGCAATCCGGCCTGTGACACCATCCTGAACGATCTCAGGTAGGGCCCCAGTGGGAAAAGCAACCACAGGAGTTCCGACAGAAAAAAACTCAACAGCAACACGACAAATCACTTCAGAATCTACAGAACTTACTACACCAATGTCAGTGTGACGCATAATTTCCAGAACATCCTCCCGATAGCCATACAAGTAGACATTCTGCTGGAGGTTCGATTCAGCCAAATCTTGCAAAAGTCCTTGCCATTCTGCCTCTGTCTCATTCGTGTCTCGATAGAGTATCAGCAGCACTATGTCTGGGAAATGCTTTCTTAGTGCGACAAAACTTTTTAGAAGAATCCGTTGCCCCTTGACTGGCCGAATACGACCGACAATACCAACGACTCGACAGTGCTCTGGTATACCCAATCGATCAAGGCACTCTAATCGCGATTGTTGAGCTTCACTTTCTCCCTGTGAATCAATCAGACTTGAGTTAGCAGGATAATAGATGACCTGCAGACGCTCTGGTGGAAGATTGAGAACCTGGCGAAGTTGGGAAGCGATCACCTGCGCAGGCACAATCACGGCCTCGATCCAATCCTCATGTAACTTGCGATTTACCCAATGATCACGAAGTGGTCGTGTTGTACCGCGAGTACGGATTAACGCAAAACTTTTCAGCTGTTGCCGAAGCAAAACAAGTAGGGGAAATCCCTCGGATCGGTGGGCATTGACAATCTGAATCTGCTGTTCCTCAATTAGAAATTGTAGCCGTTGATAGGCCCGCCAAAGTCGCCAGGGATTTGAAGAACTAAGTGGAATATCAGTAATAATTGGCAGGTTCCAATTACGAAGCTTGGTCTCATTCAATGAATTGGGGAGGGTCAGCACCCAAACTTTATGCCCTGCATTCAGTAATTCTCTTGCGAGGGTAGCTGCATAGGCAGCTTCCGCATTCCACCAGCGAACGTTGCTGGTGATCAGAATCCGCATCAAGGCCTAGAATTTGGCATGGCCAGGCACTCGTGGGAAGGGGATCACGTCACGGATGTTCTTCATGCCTGTCACGAATTGAACAATCCGCTCAAAGCCAAGACCAAAACCAGAGTGAGGTACAGAACCGTAGCGCCGAAGATCCAGGTACCAACCATATTCTTCCGCCGGTAAATCTAACTCGTGGAGACGCTTTTGTAATTGTTCAAGATTTTCTTCACGCTGCGAACCTCCGATGATCTCACCGATTCTTGGAAACAAGACATCCATTGCTGCCACCGTACGACCATCTGGATTCTGCTTCATATAGAATGCTTTGATGTCGAGTGGGTAGTCTGTCAAAACGACGGGGCAGCCATAGTGCTGTTCTGTCAGATAACGTTCATGTTCTGACTGTAGGTCTGCACCCCATTCTACTGGAAATTCAAAGGACTGTTCTGGCCGCTGGAGAATCTTAACGGCTTCCGTATAAGACACGGTCTTGAATTCAGATGAGACGATGTGCTCTAACGTTGCGCAAAGTTCTGGATCATACATCTTCTGTAGGAACGCCAAGTCTTCCGAGTGGCGTTCAAGGCAACTGTTGAGCAAGAATTTTAGGAAGTCAGTAGCTAGTTGAACCAGATCCGACAATTCGCAGAAAGCCACCTCTGGCTCAATCATCCAAAACTCAGCAAGGTGCCGAGATGTATTTGAATTTTCTGCGCGAAAGGTTGGTCCAAAGGTGTAGACATCACCAAACGAACACGCAAATGCCTCTACATTCAACTGGCCTGACACTGTCAAGAATACAGGACGATCAAAAAAGTCGGCACTGTAGTCGGGCTTGCCCTGGGAAGTTAGGGGTAGCCGCTGATCCAGTGGCAGAGTCGTAACTTGAAACAATGCCCCTGCCCCTTCTGTATCGCTGGCAGTGATAATTGGTGTGTGAATATAGAGAAATCCACGTTCCTGAAAGAAGCGATGGACCGCATCAGCGAGTGTATTCCTGATTCTGAAGACAGCGCCAAAAGTATTGGTTCGAGGCCGGAGGTGGGCGATTTCACGGAGGAATTCAAGGGTGTGGCCTTTTTTTTGGAGTGGGTAGTCCTCTCCTGATGACCTGCCGTAGATTCGGATTTGCTGAGCTTGTACTTCGAAGGCTTGTCCCTTGCCGGGAGACTCAACTAGTTGGCCAATCACTTCAACCGCTGAGCCAGTTGCTAATTTGGCAATTTCTTCGTAATCGGGCAACTCTACATCAGCAATGATTTGGATTCCCGACTGTGTCGAGCCATCGTTCAAATTGAGGAAAGAAAATTTCTTTGAATTTCGTACTGTTCGTAGCCAACCTCGTAGACAAATCTCCTGACCAACCAAATCCGAAGACAGTGCTGCCAGACGAGTCCGTTGACTCATAGCATGCCCCGCAGTTTCTTAGACACATCAATCTCAATGCTCTCGACCAGACCCGATAATTCCTTCACATCCATCAACATGCTCTTACGATCTGGCATGATCGCATAAAGGTACTTGACGTATTCAGGCAGCATCTTCAAATAGATCTGGTTTCGATCAAAACGAATTTGCTTACTCAGAAAGAACTCCAGTTGCCCTCTGGACATATGCTTAAAGACATCAATAAAACCTGTTGAGCAGGTCTCTAACTCCTTACTGACATCTTTTGGATAGAAGTCCGAAAACCGCTTACGAGAAGTCATGATTCTGGAAAACAGCAACATCGTGATACAGACTACTGTACCGTTCACCCAATCAATCCCGTACATCCCCACATATCCGAGTAAAAAATAGCATGCACCAATGATCGAACCCGTCAACTGAAGAGCAAGACGCACTCTTTCCACAGCCAAAAACTTGAAATTGTATTTACGCTCTTTGACGAAGAATCCTAGGCCATCTGTAAAACTGTCCACCCCCATAACCAATTCTTCTGCTGAAGCCAGTCGATTCTGGAGTTCTGTCTCGAGTTGCTTCTTTTTCTCGGCTGCGCGCGCATTGAGAATTTCCTGGGAGACATAACGCTTCGTGGCCTTTAGTTTCTCAACCAGTACTCCAAGGAATTCGAATGGGTTTTCCGAACTCATCTGGTTTTGCTTGAACTGCGACTTAACCTGCAGATAGTTAATGACCTCATCATAAAGGCGTAGGCGTTTCTTGCGTGCTTTTTTAGAACCAGTACGGCCACTACGAGCCTCATACTCCGCATCCTCTTGGGCTTCAATGACCATTTCCTTGCGAATCAGAAGCGTAAAGATTTCGGAACAGACGTCACCATGATTTTTGTTCATGTCGAACATCTTGGAGAAAATCTCACATATCACATAACTGGTTCCCGAAAATTTGCGATCACCAATCTCTACGTCTGACTTTTCCATGTTGTAGAAAGACTCCAACAGGTAGTCGAGCATGTCCTGTACGTAGCCAACGTAGTCCTCAGTGTTGACACTTTCATTAACGAGCGCCACCCAACTGAGAGCAGCAAAACGCTGTGTCTGCTCGTTGTCGAGCAGCATCTCGAGGGCATCAATGAAGTAGGGAAGCTTCTTTATTGTATTCGTACTGGTGTAAACAAAGTCTGAGACCGTGACGGCTGCCGCTTTTGGATCTACCTCTTTCTCAAAGAGAACGACCATTCGGGTCGCTAGATCTTTGGCAAAACTCTCCGGAATCGCATCCTCATCAGGTCCTCCTGTCCCCTCCCCTTCTTCATCCAGAAGATCATCGTCAAAATCAGTGTCTTCTCGCATACTTCCTCATGTTCAGCACATGTATGGAATTGGCTTTATCGCAAAGCTGGCGGTGTCGCTTCCTCTTGCAATTGAACCAAAAAATCTTCGAAGAGTAATGTCTGTTGTTCTTTAGACCCCAGTCGCCGAACTGTCACAGTTTTTTCTTCGGCCTCTCGTCTTCCCAGTGCTAGTATTACCGGCACTTTCTGTAGGCTATGTTCCCGAACTTTGTAGCTAATTTTCTCATTACGCAAATCAACCTCAGCGCGTAGGCCCATAGCTAATAATTGGTTTTGCAAATCCAGTGCATAGTCATTGGCTTCTGTAACGATCGTTGCCAAGACAGCCTGTGTTGGAGCTAACCACAATGGGAAGCGCCCAGCAAACTGTTCAACCAAAATACCCAGAAACCTCTCAAAAGAACCGAAAATCGCTCGGTGCAGCATCACAGGTCGGTAGCGCTGTCCATCTTCTGCGACATAGCTCGCATCCAGGCGTTCTGGCAAAACAAAATCCACTTGCAGAGTCCCACATTGCCAATCACGCCCGATCGCATCACGCAATACAAACTCTAGTTTTGGCCCATAGAAAGCGCCTTCTCCTGGATTCAGATTGTAGTCCTGACCAGCCGCTTTTGTTGCCGCTAGTAGCGCTGATTCTGCACGATCCCAAATCTCATCAGAACCAGCACGAACTTCAGGTCGATCTGAAAATTTTACATGGAAACTCTCGAAGCCGAAGTCTTGGTAGATTGTCGAGAGCAACTCGATAAAAGCTCTGGTTTCTCCCTCAACCTGGCTCTCTGTACAGAAGATGTGTGCATCATCCTGAGTGAAGGCACGTACGCGCATCAGTCCGTGTAGGGCTCCATGTGGTTCATAACGATGGCAAGAACCAAATTCGGCAAGACGTAACGGCAGGTCACGGTAACTCTTGATCCCATGGCGGAAGATCTCCACATGCCCTGGACAGCTCATGGGTTTGAGAGCCAAAGCGCGTTGATCTTCGCTATGTCCTTTGCCACCTTCATCTACTTCGGCAATGAACATATGCTCCTGAAATTTTTCCCAATGACCTGATTTCTCCCAGAGCGATCGGTCCATCAACTGTGGGGTCTTGACCTCTACATAGCCTGCTTTTTCCAGGCGCTGACGCATGTACTGCTCACAAATTCTGTATAATGTCCAACCCTTTGGATGCCAGAACACAGAGCCCAGAGCCTCGTCTTGGAAATGAAACAACCCCATCTCACGACCAAGTCGTCGATGATCTCGCCGCTCTGCTTCCTCCAGTTGATGCAGATAGCCATTGAGTTCTTTCTCATTGGACCAAGCGGTGCCATAGATGCGTTGAAGCATCGCATTCTCAGACTTTCCACGCCAATAGGCTCCTGCCAGTTTCATTAATTTAAAACCCTGCCCCAAACGGCCTGTTGAAGGTAGGTGGGGCCCTCGGCATAAGTCAATAAACTCTCCCTGGCGATAGAGGGAAATCACCTCATCTTCTGGGAGATCACGAATGATTTGCGTCTTGTAAATCTCTCCTTGCCCTTCAAAAAAAGCGATTGCTGCATCCCGCTCCCAAACTTCTCTTTGAATAGAGATGTTTTCTTGCACTAACTCTCGCATTCGGCCTTCAATCCGTTCCAAATCATCAGGAGTGAAGGACTCTTCACGTGCAAAATCATAATAGAAGCCGTTCTCTATCACTGGACCGATGGTAACCTGAGTTTCTGGGTAGAGTTCTTTAACGGCTTGGGCCATCAAATGTGCTGCATCATGACGCAGCAACTCTAAGCCATCGGGCTGAGTTCGTGTTACGATTTCGATCTGTGCCTGATTGGGCAATTCTAGATAAATATCACTGAGCTTTTCGTTTACACGAATGGCCACAGCATCCTGTGCTAAGCGGCGACCGACGCTATTAGCTAGGTCCAATCCTGTGGCACCTTCAGGCAATTGACGGGATGAACCATCGGGCAGGAAAACTTCAATCATGGAAAAATGCTATTGCGGACTGTTGGGGAAAATATCGTTGTGATCTACTTAGGCAACCGTTTCAGTACCATCTGTTGGAAGTTTTTCTCCAGCAGTGGTTGGTACCTCAAGCAAGGCTGGGTGATGTTCCAGAGCAATATTGAGGGCGTCATTCACGTTATGTACCGCTCGAATCCGCAGTCCGTCCGTAATTTCGGCCGGAATTTCAGCCAGATCTTTCTCATTTTCTACGGGTATTACAACCGTTGAAAACATGCCCCGACGAGCGGCTAATAGTTTCTCCTTCAACCCACCTATTTCTGTAACATGCCCCCGGAGAGTGATCTCACCCGTCATCGCTATTTCGTTGCGAACTGGGATCTGGGTAAAAGCACTAACAATCGCTGTGATCAACGGCAACCCAGCAGACGGACCATCTTTGGGCGTCGCTCCTTCCGGCAAGTGAATATGTAGATCTCGCTTTTTGAAGAGCTTGTGATCGATACGAAGTGACTCCGCATTGCTGCGTACCCATGAATATGCTGCCTTGGCGGACTCCTGCATCACATCACCCAATTTACCAGTCAGGGACAATTTACCACCTCCAGGCATCAGTCCAATTTCCACCAGCATCGTTTCTCCACCCAGTGAAGTGACACCCAAGCCCATTGCCACGCCCACCTCGTTGTTCTCGTTCTTGCGATCCCTTGGTGGATGTGGCACTCCCAAGCACTTGTGCACCAATTTTGGCGTCACCATCATGTTTTTCTTCTCTTCAGAACGAACCAGCTGGGTAACTACTTTTCTACAGATCTTGCCAAGCTCCCGCTCCAGATTACGCACGCCAGCCTCACGAGTATAGCTTCGAATCACTTCTTCTACCGCAGCTTTGCGGAAACGCAACTGTTCAGCTATCAAACCGTGCAATTTTCGTTGTCTTGGAATGATAAAATCCTCTGCAATTCGCATTTTCTCCAGTTCAGTGTAACCTGACAAGCGAATCACTTCCATCCGATCCAGCAAAGGAGCTGTGATCTGCTGAGTGGAATTGGCCGTACAAATGAAAAGTACGTCTGACAGATCATATTCAACTTCTAGGTAGTGATCTGTGAAAGTATTGTTTTGTTCTGGATCCAAAACTTCAAGCATGGCCGCCGAAGGATCGCTGATCACGCTTTGGTAGAGTTTATCGATTTCATCAATCAACAGTACTGGATTGCTACTACCCGCTTTGCGTAAAGACTGAATGATCTTCCCTGGCAAGGCACCGATGTATGTTCTACGGTGACCACGGATCTCTGCCTCATCACGCACGCCTCCCAGGCTCATCCTGACAAATTTTCGATCCAACGCTCTCGCGATCGACTTTGCCAATGAAGTCTTACCTACTCCTGGAGGACCAGTTAAACAGATGATCGGCCCTTTCAAAGAACCTCGCAGGTGGGCTACCGCAAGATATTCGACGATGCGCTCCTTGACCTTCTCCAGTCCATAGTGATCCTCGTCCAAGACTTTTTGCGCACGGATTAGATCAAAATTGTCTTGGGTCTTCTTACTCCAAGGCATAGAGACGAGCCATTCCAGATAATTCCGAACCACGTTAGCTTCTGAGGACAACGGAGACATCATCTGTAATTTTTTCAATTCTTTGCGGGCTTCTTCATCCACACCCGCAGGCATTTTTGCCTCTGTGATCTTTTGTTCCATTTCCTCCGACTCTGTCTGTCCATCATCAGCCTGGCCCAATTCTTTCTGAATGGAACGTAGCTGATCCTGCAGGTAAGTTTCTTTCTGCGAGCGAGAAATTTGATCTTCCACCTGCTTTTTCAGCTTATCTTCCAAGCGGTTGATCTCCAACTCACTTCTCATAAATTGACGCACCAGTTCAAGACGATGACGCAGTTCAAGGGCTTCGAGGAGTTGTTGTTTCTGCTCTGTACCAATATCCAAAACTGGGGCAATCAGATCAGCTACCAAGAAAGATGAAGCTTTCTGTAGACGTTTGCGGGCCTCCTCTCGAGCCTTGTTTTTTGCCAACTTAGTGTATTCATCGAACATCTTCCGGACATCATCTACCAGGCTACGTATAGCGTCTTCCTCACCTTCTTCCAGTTCAATCAGACGAATTCTAGCCAGGTACTCGTTGCGCTCCAAACTACTCTCGAGGAGTTGTGCTCGCTGCTCTCCCTCGAAGAGAGCCTTGACCGTTCCGTTTGGCAAACGCATTACCTGTAAAACTTTCCCAAGAACACCATACTCATACAGATCTGACTGTTTTGGGCTCTCGACGTTTGGATTACGCTGAGTAACAACAAAAATATGACGATCTTCGCTAAGCGCACGGTCTAAGGCTTCCATCGAAGCTTTTCGGCCTACGAAAAAAGGCGTGGTCATTCCTGGAAAAATGACCTCTTCTCGCATTGGGAGCATCGGCACGGTTCTGATCTCAGTGTTCGCAACAAGCATGGAACTGTCTCGGTTTAAGGGCTCAAGATTGATTGGAAATATTTTTTATTTTAGAAAAAACCTGATCAAGGAACAAGTTCTGGAATGCAGTCACTGATCATGAGTTGCATTGTTTTATCGACATTCCCCCAGCAAGCCGATAAAATTATTTTTCCCTGATTTTACTAAGTTTTCAATATGGAGAACTACTATGAAGCGATTGCTCTGCTGGGGACTCTGTGCCCTATCGTTTTTATGGGTCAGCTCAGTTGCTGCTAACGAAGAATTACCATTGCGCCATGCCCTGGCCATGAACGGTAAACCCAAATATTTAGCGGACTTCGCCCACTTCGAATATGCGAATCCAAACGCACCCAAAGGAGGCCAACTTCATCAGAGCGTGATTGGCACCTATGACAGCTTCCATCCTTTCATTCCGAAAGGTGTCAGTGCTGAGGGTACAGGACTGATTTATGAAACCCTAATGACCAGTTCGCAGGATGAGCCTTTCACCGAATATGGTCTGCTTGCAGCATATGTTCAGATGCCTGAAGACCGTTCCTTTGTAATTTTTCACCTGCATCCAGATGCCAAGTTTCATGATGGAGTATCTGTCAAGCCCGCTGATGTGATTTTCACCTTCAATTCACTATTGGAGAAAGGTGACCCCTTTTACAAGAAGTACTACAAAGACGTGCAGTCTGTAAATGATCTTGGTGAAGGACGAGTACGCTTTGACTTTGGAGATAGCACTAACCAAGAATTACCTTTGATTGTAGGCCAACTCCCAGTACTCCCTCAGCACTATTGGGAGAATCGAGACTTCGGAGGGTCGACACTGGAACCTCCCTTGGGAAGTGGCCCTTACCGCATTGCTGAGTTCGAAGCTGGCAAGACGATTACCTATGAACGCGTGCCAGACTACTGGGGTAAAAATCGACCTGCTCAACGTGGCCATTACAACTTTGACCGCATTCGTTATGACTACTACCGCGACAGCACCGTTGCTCTGGAAGCCTTTAGTGCTGGTGAGTACAACTTCCGCCAAGAAAACACCTCCAAAGACTGGGCCACGATGTATAGTGGTCCCAAATACGAACAACAATTGATCATCAAGGAAGAGATTCATCACGAACTTCCCCGTGGCATGCAGGGCTTCGCATACAACTTGAGACGCTCCATCTTTCGGGACGCTCGAGTTCGGGAAGCACTAGGCTATGCTTTCGATTTTGAATGGAGCAATCAGAACTTATTCTATGGCCAGTATCGAAGAAGTACCAGCTACTACACCAACTCTGAAATGGCCTCCTCCGGACTACCTTCAGAATCGGAGCTAAATTATCTGGAACCACTGAAAGATCAGCTACCTCCAGAAGTTTTTACTACGGAATTTGAGGTTCCAGTCAGTGATGGATCCGGAAATTTACGTTCCCAATTGCGTCGAGCTGGTGCGCTACTGAGCGCTGCTGGCTGGCAAGTAGACGCCAGTAGCCGTAAGCGTGTCAATAGCGCTGGAGAGCCATTCAGTTTTGAAATCCTACTGGTTTCTCCCGCTTTCGAACGCATCGTATTACCCTTTAAGAAAAATTTGGAGCGTTTGGGAATCGACATGAGCGTGCGAGTGGTAGACCCTTCACAATATGTCAACCGCTTACGTAGCTTCGATTTCGACATGGTTGTCACCGTGATCGGACAATCTCTCTCGCCTGGCAATGAGCAGCGGGAATTCTGGCACTCAGAATCTGCAGATTTGGAAGGTAGCCGCAACTTGATGGGAATTCGTAATTCAGCTGTCGATCAACTTGTTGAATCACTGATTGCTGCCCCTAATCGACAGGAATTGATCATTCGAACGAAAGTGCTTGACCGAGCCCTGCTCTGGAACCACTACTTGATTCCACATTGGCACATCAACTACTTCCGAGTGGGCTACTGGAATCGATTCTCTCGTCCTGCGATCACACCCAAGTATGGTCTTGGACTGCTGACTTGGTGGGAAGATCCAGCCAAGGCCGCCAAGGTTGACAGCCAGAACTAAAGACTAACCACTCTTCCCCAAACTGCCATAGATCAGAGGCTTTTTCTGTAGCAAAGAGCCTCTGCCATTCCACAACCGCTGAATGATCGATTTTCTTCAAAATTGTTTTCACTTGATTTTAAATGATTAGCACTCATTGATGGATAGTGCTATTTTTTTCTTGATTTCTCCAACTAGCTTGGATAAATTTTTAGCACTCACTTCAGCCGAATGCTAATACTGGCATTGAACTGAAGCTAACCTTAAAATCGTTCGCAAAAGGAGAACCATGATTCGTCCACTGCAAGATCGCATTTTGGTGAAACGCATTGAGGCGGAAGAGAAGACCTCTGGCGGTATCATCATTCCAGACACCGCTAAGGAGAAGCCACAAGAAGGTGAAGTCGTTGCTGTCGGCAAGGGCAAGCGTCTAGACAATGGCAATGTGGTCGAACCAGACGTGAAAGCTGGTGATCGCGTTCTTTTCAGCAAGTACGGCGGAACCGATGTCAAGGTAGATGATCAGGATTATCTGATCATGCGTGAAGATGATATTCTCGGCGTCCTCTGATTTAATTCTACCGCTAACCAATTTTTCTGGATAAAGGAACCATGGCGAAAAGTATTATTTTTGGCGCGGACAACCGTGACCAACTACTCGCTGGCGTGAATAAGATGGCAAATGCCGTCCGCGTCACACTCGGCCCGAAAGGTCGAAACGTGCTAATTGAAAAATCTTTTGGTGCTCCTCTGGTAACCAAGGACGGTGTTACCGTTGCCAAAGAAATCGAGTTGGAAAGCAAATTGGAGAATATGGGAGCTCAGATGGTTAAGGAAGTTGCTTCCAAAACATCTGATGTGGCCGGTGACGGAACAACAACGGCCACGGTATTGGCACAGACTATTGTTAACGAAGGGAATCGAAACCTAGCTGCTGGCGCTAATCCAATGGATCTCAAGCGAGGAATCGACAAAGCAGTTGTTGCTGCCACTGCACGTCTCCACGAGATTTCTAAATCTGTTTCCAGTTCCAAGGAAATTTCACAGGTTGGAACTATTTCTGCCAACAGTGATGAGACCATCGGCCAGATTATAGCAGAAGCAATGGAGAAAGTTGGCAAGGACGGTGTCATTACCATCGAAGAAGCCAAAAGTGCTGAAACTAGCCTCGATGTTGTTGAGGGCATGCAGTTCGATCGTGGCTATCTCTCCCCCTACTTCGTGACTGACTCCGAGCGTATGGAAGTCGTTCTCGAAGACCCTTATGTGATTTTGGTGGAGAAAAAAGTTAGCAACATGAAAGACATGCTGCCTGTGCTGGAGCAAATTGCCAAAACTGGTAAGCCTTTCATGATTATTGCTGAAGATGTAGAAGGTGAAGCACTAGCCACCTTAGTCGTCAACAAGATTCGTGGAACCCTAAAATGCGCATCAGTGAAAGCTCCTGGCTTCGGTGATCGCCGCAAAGCCATGTTGGAAGACATTGCCATTCTGACGGGAGGCCAAGTTGTTTCCGAAGACATGGGCATGAAACTGGAAGACCTCACACTGCACAACCTTGGTCAAGCCAAGTCTATTGTCATTGATAAGGACAATACTACCATCGTGGATGGGGCTGGTGAGAAGGAGAACATCAAAGGACGCATCAACCAGATTCGTGCACAGATTGAGGAGACCACCTCAGATTATGATCGTGAGAAGCTACAAGAGCGCTTGGCCAAACTAGCTGGAGGCGTTGCAGTAGTCAACGTCGGTGCTGCTTCTGAAATAGAGATGAAAGAAAAGAAAGCTCGAGTTGAGGACGCATTGCACGCAACGCGGGCTGCTGTTGAAGAAGGTATCGTTCCAGGTGGTGGCGTGGCCTTGGCCCGCTGCATCGACGTTGTTCAAGCAGTAATTGATGGCGAAACTAACGAAGATCAAAAAGTTGGTGCCTCAATTATATTACGGGCTATCGAATCTCCGTTACGGCAAATCGTAAGTAATGCTGGCCTAGAAGGTGCGCTGATCATTGACAAAGTTAAAGGCAACAGTGATGTTAATTATGGCTTCAACGCAGCCGAAGGCAACTATGTTAACATGATTGACAGTGGCATCATCGACCCGACCAAGGTTGTCCGCACTGCTCTGGAGAACGCTGCATCCGTAGCCGGGCTTTTATCAACCACAGAAGCCAGCATCCACGAACTCCCTAAGGAAGAGCCTCCCGCAGGTCCTCCAGGCGGAATGGACGGAATGGGCGGAATGGGCGGAATGGGCGGAATGATGTAATCCATGCCCAGAAGTATTGACAGTATCCAGGTACTGTCAGCTGGCTGAAAGCTTCCGAAGGTGGTTCGTCTAAAAGCGGACCACCTTTTTTTATGCCCACCAATGAGTAATCAAACACGATTATTGTTCCTCAACCTTTATTATGAGCCAGCTACAGCAACAATTCTCCAAACTTCAGCAACACCTTAACGAAGCTATCATTGGGCAAGCTCAGCTGACTGAGCGCATCCTGATTGCCCTACTCGCTAACGGTCACCTCTTAGTCGAAGGAGCTCCCGGGCTCGCTAAAACTCGAGCAATTCGCACAGTTGGTGATTTACTTGAATGTGATTTCCATCGAATCCAGTTCACTCCTGATCTACTACCAGCTGACATTACCGGCACAGAAATTTATCGACCTCAAAATTCGAGTTTCCATTTCCAAAAAGGACCAGTCTTTCACAACCTTGTCTTAGCAGATGAGATCAACCGTGCTCCTGCTAAGGTTCAATCCGCATTGTTGGAAGCGATGGGTGAGCGGCAGGTTACTGTAGGGCGAGAGACCTATCCACTGCCAGAGCTTTTTTTGGTCATGGCCACTCAGAATCCACTTGAGCAAGAAGGTACATACCCACTTCCAGAGGCTCAACTGGATCGTTTTCTCATGCTGGTACTGGTGGATTATCCTGAGGCTGAGGATGAGTTGCAGATTCTCCAACTAGCTCGGCAGGAAACAGATCAAAAGTTCTCAAAGCAACACAAGAGCTATTCGCCTGTACCTCAAGAAGTAGTTTTTGCAGCCCGACAGGAAATACTCTCAATCTATATTTCACCAGAATTAGAGCGTTATCTGGTGGAATTAATACTGGCTACCCGTAAACCACAGCGATATTTACCAGAGCTGGTTTCAAAACTTCAGGTAGGAGCCAGTCCAAGAGGGACAATCGCCCTAGATGCCTGTGCACGCTCACGAGCATGGCTACAAGGTAGAGATTTTGTGAGTCCAGATGATGTGCAGGAAATTTACTCAGACGTACTGCGTCACCGTATTTTGCTGAGCTATGAAGCTGAGGCGGATGGTTGGACGGCGGATCAAATTCTTCAAAAATTATTGCAGCATGTTCCTGTTCCTTGACTATCAATTTAGGTCACCAAATCGATGCTGAAAGATCGTCATCGCAGATATAGCTGCTGTTTCTGTGCGTAGAATTCTTGGGCCTAGCGTAAGCGATCTAGCTTTTGCCCGATGCGCCAATGCAAGCTCAGAGGCGTGCCATCCTCCCTCAGGGCCAATCCAGAGGGTGTGCTTTTGTCCCATTATTTCCTCTCGAGAGACCGGCCACTCCGACGCATCCAGCAGAGGGCCAAAGACCCAATGTTGATCTGCCGCAGTGAGCTGGCCTAGTGCTGCTTCGAGTGATTGAAACCATGCCCAATCAGGTGAAAACTGACGACCTGACTGCTTACAGGCCTCACTCATGATGCGTTCCCAGCGCTGCTGAGTATTCATCGTAGGAGTCTCGGCACGACCACTCGAAAACTCTCCTTGAAAGAGCACCACACGGCTCACCCCCAGTTCCACACCTTTCTGGAGTATTAACTCCAGAGCTTTCTCTTTGGGCAAAGCCAACCACAACTCGAGCGATAACGGTGATGGCTCCGGCACAACTACGGCTTCCAGAACCTCAAACTCTAATCGCTGTCTCATCCAGTTTAGCAGTTTCACACGAAACCGCTGTCCAAGCCGATCCTGCAATAGAAAGTCATCTCCCGATCGTAAACGTCTGGATTGGCTTATATGCCGAACTTCCTCTCCTTGCATTTCAGCACGTAGGGCAAGGCGTAGTTCACCCTCAAATTTGAAATAAGCAGACATTTTCGACAAAACTTGTTGAAATACTATATACTAATGGGAAATAATCGGACGAGGAGTTGCAACGAGGTACCTGATGAACTGTACCCCGTAGCATCTTGAAGAGCGGTTAGAGGCCCTTGCGGACGGCGACTTCCATTGGCGTCAACCGATGACGGCACTTCCGGCGGGTGTAAAGCCGTTGTGTTGGAAGCAGATAACGTTTGGGCGTTTTCATAGATCCCCATGTACAAGAGATTGCGACGAGTACTCATAGATAACACAAGTTTGTTATCGGCAGGAGATCACAGAACTTTAGCAGAATGATGAGGTAATATGCCGCGGGGAGGATTTCGAGAAGGCGCTGGGCGTAAGAAGGAATACACCGAACCGGTGCGAAAGATCTTGTTGGGCTTGCCTGAGTCGGTGCTACAGGAGTTAGATCAATATGCTGATCAACGTAATTTATCACGCCCGAAAGCAATAGCTGCCTTGTTGAAACAAATCAATCGTCTAGAAGAACCAGCTCGGCAAAAAACACAACACAAGGTTGTCCTGCAGGAACTCAAGTCACTTCGAGAGAAACTCAAGAAGAGTTCCGACTGAGTTGAATTGGCTCCTCTACATCACCAGCAGAATCTTTCTGCAACTGTTGGAGTCGCTGGCGAGATACTTCAAAACGTCTTCTCGAGATACGGCGTTCAATGATGCCCAAAGTAACTATCGACACAAATATCATTAATATTAGCACCAATCCCATTTTTCCTGACCTCTAAATTATAACTATGCTCTGGAAACTGTTTCTGGCCTTTACACTCATTCCTGTCAGTGAAATCTATATCCTGATCACAATCGGGGGACAGATTGGAATTCTACCCTCCATAGCGTTGGTCATTTTAACTGGAATTGTAGGAGCTAGTCTTGCTCGCAGTCAAGGACTACAGACCTTGGGACGAATTCGGGATTCTTTTCAACAGGGGTTGGTTCCGGGAGAAGAGTTGCTCAACGCTCTACTGATCGCTATCGCTGGGATTGTCCTACTCACGCCCGGATTTTTGACCGATGCTGCAGGGTTATTTCTGCTTATTCCAGCAACCCGGACTCTATGCCGAGAATGGCTTAAACGTCGCATGGAATCAGTATATGCTCAACGTAATGCGGACAATGGTCCGATTATTCACGGCTAGGTA
>JACLAC010003465.1_pt1 | contig 50075 bp, 51 predicted proteins | sample 8027881 | NCBI WGS metagenome assembly JACLAC01 (sample SAMN15725517, study PRJNA655200) | protist metagenome | isolation source: fluorescence activated cell sorting (FACS) single amplified genomes of... | place: Spain: Blaines Bay Microbial Observatory, Mediterranean Sea | collected 2016-01-19 | reverse complement strand
AAAAAGATAACCCTGACAACGAGGGAGTGGTTGGAGTCGATGAAAATGCCGATGCCACAGAAAAACAAGAAGAAGTACAACCGGAAGCTGAAACACAAGAAACTCCAGTATTAGAAGAAATTACTGAAGAAGATGTTCAAGAGCAAGCAGAAGAACTAACTGAACAAGTTGAAGAAGCTGTTGCTGAAGCCCAAGAAACAGGAACTCCTTTACCTGAAAATTTACAAAAAGTTGTAGATTTTATGGAAGAAACCGGCGGTACGTTAGAAGATTACGTTCGTCTTAACCAAGATTATTCTAGTTATGACGATATGACAGTACTAAGAGAGTACTATAAACAAACTAAATCTCATTTAACATCAGATGAAGTAGAGTTTTTAATTGAAGACTCATTTTCGTATGACGAAGAAGTTGATGAAGAAAGAGATATTAAAAAGAAAAAAATAGCGTTAAAAGAGCAAGTTGCCAACGCTAAAAGCCACTTAGACGGGCAAAAGTCTAAATACTATGAAGAAATTAAAGCTGGTTCTAGGTTAACACCTGAACAACAAAAAGCTGTAAACTTCTTTAATAGATATAACAAAGAGTCAGAAGAAACTCAAAAAATAGCAGAAAAACAAACTAATCATTTTTTAAATAAAACTAATCAAGTTTTTAACGATAAATTCAAAGGTTTTGAATACAGTGTCGGAGATAAAAAATATAGGTTTAACGTGAACAATGCTAACGAGATTAAAGATACTCAAAGCGACATTAATAATTTTGTCAAAAAGTTTTTGAACGAAAATAATGAAATGTCAGATGCTAAGGGCTATCATAAATCTTTATACACAGCGATGAACCCCGATGCTATTGCTAATCATTTTTATCAACAAGGTAAAGCCGACGCTTTAAAAGACAGCGTGGCAAAAGCTAAAAATGTTAACATGGATCCTAGGCAGTCGTTTTCAAACGATAATACAAGTGGTCCTAAAATGAGAGTGCTTAGCGATGATTCTACTGGTTTTAAGTTTAAAATTAAAAACAAAAATAAATAATAAATTTAAAAAAAAATAAATTATGGCAATTACAGGTGTAGGTGCAGCTGGTTATACTCCAGCGCCCCTAAAACAAACGTTGGTCACTAATTACATTGACTTTACAGCCAATGGAAACGGGTGGGCTCAACAATATTTACCAGACTTAATGGAAGCGGAAGCTGAAGTTTTTGGTAATAGAACAATTTCAGGTTTTTTAGCTCAAGTAGGAGCTGAAGAAGCTATGTCTGCTGATCAGGTTATATGGTCTGAGCAAGGTAGATTACATTTATCGTACAAAAAAGTTCAATTAACAGCAAGTACAACAACAGGAACGTTGACTTTTAATGCAGATACTACAGATGCTGATGGAAAATCAGTTGAAAGTACAACAGCAAAAATATCTCACGGTATTAGAAAAGGAGATATGATTTTAGTATCAGATTCTGACGGAACTGCAAGAGGTTATGTTACTAACGTAGCGTTAACTGGAACAGACCATGCAAATGGTGTGGTTACTTGGGAGCGTTATGACGGAGCAAATATTGTTTCTAGCTCACTAACCGCTGGTGATGTATCAGTATTAGTTTTTGGTTCTGAGTTTGCTAAAGGTGGAAACGGTAGAGTAGGAGCTAACGCGCCAGTGTTTCAACAAAGAAACAACAAACCTATCATTTTAAAAGACAAGTATGAGGTTTCAGGATCTGATGCTGCTCAAATTGGTTGGGTTGAAGTTTCTGGTGAAGATGGTCAAAACGGTTATATGTGGTATTTAAAAGCTGCGGGTGATACTAAGTCTCGTTTTGCTGATTACTTAGAGATGGCAATGTTAGAAGCTGTTGATAATACATCTGGTACTACTTCTGATTCAAAAATCACTGGTACTGAAGGTTTATTTGATGCTTTAGAAACTAGAGGTAATGTAGCTAATACAATGACTGCAATGGCAGATTATGATGAATTAATTCACGAGCTTGATGCAAATGGTGCTATTGAAGAAAACATGATGTTTATGGATAGAACTACTAGCTTACAGTTAGATGATATTTTAGCTGCTCAAAATTCTTATGGATCTGGTGGTACTTCTTACGGAGTATTTAGCAACTCTGAGGATATGGCATTAAATTTAGGATTTACAGGATTTAGAAGAGGTTCTTACGACTTCTACAAGTCTGACTTTAAATACTTAAATGACGCGTCTACTAGAGGGTTAATTAATTCTACTGATACTGCTAACGCTATTAGAGGAATTTTAATTCCAGCTGGTGTATCAACTGTTTATGACCAAGGACTAGGTAAAAACATTAAAAGACCTTTCTTACATGTTAGATACAGAGCTTCTCAAATGGAAGATAGAAAGTTAAAAACTTGGACTACTGGTTCGGTTGGAGCTGCTACTTCTGATTTAGATGCTATGGAAATGCACATGCTTTCTGAAAGATGTCTAGTTACTCAAGGTGCTAACAACTTTGTATTATTCAAAGGAGTTGCATAAGCATTATTATTTAAGGATCGAGGCTTCGGCCTCGACCCTTTCTTTTTATTAATTTATATTATATTATATTATGGCAAAAAAACAAAAAACACAAGAGGTAGAGGTGCCTACTGTTAAAGCCCCAGTGGTTGAAACAAAAAAACCAACAAGAAAAGAACCAACTTATAAAACTATTGATGGTTGGGAATTAAAAGACAGAATGTACAGGCTAACGGGAAATAAACAACCGTTATCTCACTGGTTTAAAAGCAGAGGTTTATATTATTTTGATGAAAAACTAGGTTATGAAAGAGAAATAATGTACTCTGAAAACCAAAAAACAGTTTTTGTAGACGAAATGCAAGGACAAGTTGTTAGAGGAAGAATTATTTTTAGAAACGGTATACTAGCTGTGCCTAAAAACAAAGTTACTCTTCAAAAAATGTTATCAATATACCACCCTCAGGCTGGAAAATCTTGGGAAGAAGTTTCTAAAACAAAAGAGGCTAAAGAGGATTTAGAAGATATAAACGTAGAAATAGATGCTTTAATCGCAGCAAGGGAAATGGATATAGACATGGCTGAGGCAATTATGCGTGTAGAGGTTGGTTCTAACGTGGTAAAGATGAGTTCTAAAGAACTTAAAAGAGATTTGTTGTTATTTGCTAAAAACAATCCTGATATGTTCTTAGAATTAGCTAACGACGATAATGTTCACCTTAGAAATATTGGTATTAAAGCTGTTGAAATGAACATAATAAAGTTATCTTCAGACCAAAGAGTTTTTATGTGGGCTTCTAATGATAGAAAACTAATGAACGTTCCATTTGATGAACACCCATACTCGGCTTTAGCCGCTTGGTTTAAAACTGATGAAGGTATGCAAATATTTTCAAGTATAGAAAAACGATTAAAATAATCAAACTGTAGAAGCGGTCGCTCTACGGGGCGATCGCAAACTACAATAAAAAAATTATGGCAGTAAACGTAGACAAAATATATCAAAGAGTATTAGCAATAGCTAACAAAGAACAAAGAGGTTATATAACACCTCAAGAGTTTAATTTATTTGCCAACCAAGCTCAAATGCAAATATTTGAGCAATATTTTTACGACATAAACCAATTTGGTAGAGCACCTGGAAATACAACTCCATACTCAGATATGTTAGAAATATTAGATGAAAAAATATCAGAATTATCTTGTTCTTTTTATAGCTTAACAGATGGTGCGTATCAAAGTTATGCTACAGGTACAAAAGGAACTGCTCAGGCTTTACCAGCTGACTTATATAGATTAGGTACTGTTTGGTATTACTGGGATAATGACTATATTGAAGCAGAATATATACCACAAAATGAGTTTAGATATTACGCAAACTCTTCTTTAGCAAGACCTGCTAACGACCAGCCTGTTTATACTAGAGATAAAGATGGTATAAAAGTGTGGGGTCAAAACACTACTACAGCCGCTATAATACAAAGAAATACAAACGTATTTATAGATTACGTTAAAATCCCTGGTTATTCAACTGAAGCCGTAAATTGGGGTTATACAGAAATAAATGGTGCGGCACTTTACAATGCTACAAGTTCAAAAGACTTTCAGCTACATGTTTCTGAGGAGGTTGAGTTAGTTAACAAAATATTACAATTAGCAGGAGTTGCTATAAAAGACCCTACAATTGCTACAACAGCTGCTCAACAAGACGCGGCTAAAGTTCAACAAGAAAAATTATAATAAATGGGATTATTTACACAGGAGCAAAAAAGGTATTATACTAAAACACAGACTATAAATCAACAAGCTAGTGGTTTAACACAACTTAGCACGTTTGATTTATTAAATCCACTTCCACCTACTTCAAACGATCCTACAACAAGTTCGTTTAACACGGATATGGTGGTAAAAGTTAATGGTGTTGTTTTAGATAATACTAATTATTCTTATATAAAAGGAACACCTGAAATAGTATTTGGTAGAAAAAGATTAGTTAGAAGGTCTGGTACTGGTGTTCAACTAACGGCTTCTGGTGGTACATATGCAACTACTGGTGTTCAAGTTGGTGATGTAGCTGGTTCTATCATAACTTTAGCTGCCGCAAACACAACAATGCAAGTTGGGGACATTATAGCTGTAGACCCTACTAACAACGCTAGTTCACACGGTACAACTTCTACCGCGCAAGGAGATGGTACTAAAGTTTCACCTTCTGAAAATATATCTATATATAAAATAGCTGATGACAATATTACTATAACTTTAAATAAACCAGTTAGAATTGAAAACAGTATGTATATATACTTTTTTAATTACAGCTGGGTTAGTGATATAACAGACACATCTACGTCTGACTGGAGTCAAAATCATATACCAACAACACAAGTTTCTACACAAGTTCCTCCTGGTGCTGTAATTGAAATAATTAACTCTCATAACAATGAAACTGGTAATTATCAAAATATATCGTTAAAAGAAATTATTAACAACTTTATGGTTTCAATGGTTGGACAAGGAAAATTAATACCAAAAATAAAAAGAGCTGACGTTGCTTTTCACGCAAGAAGAGCACAGCAAGAACTAAGTTACGATACATACAGATCAAGCAAGTCTCAAGAAATAGAGATACCTAGCTCTTTAACTATGATGTTACCTCATGATTATGTTAATTATGTTAAGTTATCTTGGTGTGATAGCGCCGGTATTGAGCACGTTATATATCCTCAGTCTAAAACTGGTAATCCTACTGCTATAACACAAGACGCTAATGGTGCTTATACTTATAACTCTGACGGAACTTTGGCCACAACAGATTCTGATACGTGGACAAAATACAAAAAACATATACCTTCTGAAAATACAAACGACGATTACAACTACGATAATGAAATGTATGATTTAAATTTAGGGCAAAGATATGGTACTGACCCTGCTCACGCACAGGTTAACGGTTCGTTCTTTATAGACAGCAACAAAGGCAATATACACTTTAGCTCTAATATTTCTGGAAAAACTGTAACACTTAAATATTTAAGCGATTCAATGGGTACGTTAGAAGAAATGGTTGTTCACAAATACGCTGAAGAAGCAATGTATAAGTGTATAGCATACGCCGTGGTTTCTAGTTTAATTAACATGCCAGAGTATATTGTTAGAAGAATTAAAAAAGAAAGGTTTGCAGCTGTAAGAACAGCTAAATTAAGATTATCAAATTTAAAACTAGAAGATCTTACACAATCAATAAGAGGTAAGTCTAAACACATAAAACACTAGTATATGCCGGAGATTAAAAACAATTTCACGTCAGGGAAAATGAACAAAGACCTTGATGAGAGATTACTGCCTAAAAATGAATATAGAAATGCGCTGAATATTGATATTGCTACAACAGAAGGTAGTGATGTTGGGTCGGCGCAAAATTCTTATGGTAATGTAAAAGTGTCTAGTTTGAATATAACTGGTGCAAAATGCATTGGTAGTGTTTTAAACCCTGAAAACCAAAAAATTATTTGGTTTATATCTGGTACTGACGTTGATGCTATTGCGGAGTATGACCAAGCAACGCAGGTTATAAAACCTATATTGGTAGATAATACTGTTAAAACAACCGTAAAAACCGATGGTGCTGTAAGCAATTCTACATCTGTAACTATAGATGCAAACACTAATGCTAAGGTTGGTTATATAGTGCAGGGTGATGGTATTACTGGAGAGGTTAAAATTGCATCGGTTAATTCAAGCACATCTATAACTTTAGATGTTCCACAAACTATAGCTAACAATGTTGATTTAAAGCTTAAACTACCATTTTTAAAGTTTAAACAAACTAATTTAATTACAGGTGCTAACGTTTTAGACGGCATGTTGTTTTTTACTGACAACAATTCAGAACCTAAAAAAATAAATATAGATAGATTTAAGGTTGGCGCGGACGCTAGCAACCCTTTTTCAGTAACAACAAATTTTGTTGATTCAGATAATATAATAACTTCTAATAAAGTTTTAGAAGAAGATATAACTGTAGTTAAAAAATATCCTTTAAACGCTCCAGAATTAGAGTTGTACAGAGACATAGCTGGCACAGGTGATCCTAGCTCTTGCGTTGTTTACGTACCTGAAAACACCACTAGAAGAGCTGATGGTAATCCTTTTTCAGCTGGATCTACCGAGTCTGTAGAATATTATCACTCTACCTGGACTAGGGTGGTAGACGGAGCTGTAACCAATACAACCGTTCAGTTTAACAACTCTGAAGATAGCTTAAGCGGTGGCGCTTATTGGAACAACGTTGAAGTTGGTATGACTTTTTGTGATGCGGCAGGTGAAGTAACAGCTGCGTATAAAACATCTGCAGGAAATGTAATTGGAGTTGCGTCTATAGACAACACTAATCATAGGGTTACACTAACAGGCACACCGGCTGGACCTATAATAGATGATGAAGAAGTAGGTTTTAGATGGGCTTTAAGTACTTATAGAAATGACTCTTTTTGGAAATATATTGATACCGCTGGAATAAAGCGATTAAAACCGGCTGGTACAGTTTCTAACGGAAACTTAATAGGTAGTAATGGACTTCCTGTTTTAGATAATAATGGAAAAAAAGTTAGAACTCAAAAAATAGTATTTAATCCAAGACCTAACTTTGTAGAAGGAGATGTTATATTGTTAAAAACAGCAAACACTGTAACAAGTGACAACGCTCAAGACGAAGTTAAAATAAGAATAAGGTTATTAAGCGAAGATATTTATAACGAACCTGTGCATTCTAATCAGTATAGAAAAGTTTTTAACTTTAAAATACTTTCTATAGACGAAGATATTTTGCAAATGCTAGATACTGATTTACAAAGCTGGAACGCTATTAGTGAAACAAGTGTTTCTATATTTGAAGATAAATTTCCTAGATTTGCTTACAGATGGAAATATATAGATGGTGAATATTCTTGTATATCAGCTTTTTCAGAAGTTGCATTTCTACCAACATCAGAAGGTTATAAATTTGATGCTGCGCTAGGTACTAATATAAATATACAAAATACTGTTAGTAAGGTTGTTTTAAAATCTTTTGATACAAGACCATTAGATGTTATTGGTCTTGACATATTAATTAAATTCTCTGATAGTACTAGTATTTACAAATACAAGTCATTAAAGTCTTCTGATTTAGAAAACCTAACAAGTTTTGAATTAACATCCGATCAGATACACGCAATGCTACCTAGCAATCAATTATTGCGACCTTATGACAACGTACCTAAACTTGCTAAAGCTCAAGAGATAACAGCTAATAGACTTCTTTATGGAAATTATACAAATCAATATAACGTTATAGAAGAACCTAACTTTGAGTTAACAATGGAATCTCACGAAATGAGTACTACTGGTAGTGATGTTTCTAATCCTGCTCAAAAATCAGTAAAATCTTTAAGAACATATCAACTAGGTGTTTCACTTTTAGACAAGTACGGAAGGCAAACACCTATATATTCTCAAACAGAAAACTCTGTTATATCGCCAAGTCAAGAAGAGTCTTTTACAGCTAATGAATTTTTTGTTAATAATGATTTTCTTTACCCAGACTGGGCAACACATATAAAATACTATATAAAAGAACCAAAAGGAGAGTATTACAATATAACGTTAGATAGAATTTATGAAGGAGAAACAGAGGAGTTTGTATGGTGTTCTTTACCTTCTAGTGATACTAATAAAGTAGAGGAAGGAGACGAAATAGTGTTAAAAAAACGACACAACTCTACTCAAGACATGCTACCTATTAAGAAGCCTTTTTCTTATACTGTAATTTCAAAAAAAGAAAACGCACCTGATGTAATAAAAGCAAGAAAAAATTTAATAGGTAGATTAACAACACAGTCTTTTGGTTCTAGCGGCGACGCTACAACTGGCTATCCAATTAAAGGTGGTATACTAGTTAGAATAAGAGGTAGTGAAGGAGTGGCAACTAACTTATCTTTATCAAACATGGCGGATGCAACTTCTGCGGATAGATACATTAGAATTGGATCTTTTAGTTCAAATACTGTTTCTAGGTTTTACGAGGTAGAAAGTATTGTTAAAAACGATGTTAATGATGATAATGATTTTGCAGACGCAGAAGATTATTTTGAGATTTTACTTAAAAAACCTTTTGATAACGATATAAATTTTATTAATGGAACTGGTGATCCTGCAAACTTAGAGTACTTTGAGTTGTTTGAGCAAGAAGATAAAGAATACGACGAAGAGTTTCAAGGTAGATTTTTTATAAAAATATTGAAAGATGATAATTTAAAAGATTTTGTAACGTCTGTAATGGGCTCTGATGGTTCAAGTTTTGGTATAAAAACTACTCAAAATATGTATTGGATCCAAAACGTGTATATATCGACAGATTCTTATGACGAAACCGGTCAAGTTGGTAATGTTGCTGATAGCAACCTTTTAGGTTATATGGATGCTACTTTCTTGCAACAACAAGCTCATAACCACTTTGCAAACACTACAAACGCTAACACTATTGGTGATTGGGGTCTTAACGCTTTTCCACAGTACTTTTTAAACCGTATTAACGAGCCTACTATTACATCTAATAATAGTGGTGAAACAATAGAGTTTGATACTTTAAATGGCGCGGTTGGAGGTGGAGACAACCCAGAGGCTTTTGGAACTTACATGACATATGGCTCAAGTGACAACAAGTTTGGTTGGGTAAAAGAAACCAACCCTAGTGGTGGAACTAGTAATGCTGACAAACTACATATTTTACGTTGGTCTCCTAACTGGAGTGGTTGGTGGCAGGACAATTATAATATTCGTTTTTATACTAGATTGGATTTAAGATTTTGGCCAGCTCTTTACAAGAAAAACGGTGATGCTATTGAAACTGAAATTGTTAGAGGTGTTATGAGAAATGGCTTTACATACAATGGAACAAACACGTTAAACTTTATAGATGGAAACGGGCATTCTGTTGGTCATCAAAGATGGGGTATTGACCAAGCTTTTAGTTTTGTACAAAGGTTTCATGGACCAAATAGCAATGAAGACATTGAATCAGACAACCCAAACTGGGAAGATAACAGGCACGCTGGGAGCGGGTTTAGAGTTGGTTCAAAGCACGCTACTTTTAGACTTTGGAATATGGGCCACGCATACAATGGTTTAGGGGGTAATTTTCCATCAAGTGGACCACCTAGAGAACATATAACAGAAAACTATACTCTTTTTACAAGCTTAAAAGAAATAGGTACTAAGTTTAGATGGACACAAGACCCCACAAGTACCGTATACACTGTTACTAAAGCGGTATTGATGGAAGTTAAAAACCACACTTCTTATCCTGACGAAACAAATGAACACACAAAAAGACACAACATGGGAGCAAGAATACATGTGGTTTTAGATAAAGACATTGTTTGGTCTCCTTGTCAAAGGTATTACGACGAAGCAACACAAACAAATACTGGTACTACAGCTAATCCTGGTAAAATATTTCCTTTTGATGGTTTTGCTGATTCAATGGCTGAAACTAACACTTGTGAAATTCAAATATTAGAGCCAGTAAGCACTAAACAAACTTTTAACAGTTTTAGCCCTGCTGTTTTTGAAGTTCAGCCAAAACAAAGTAGCGATTTAAATCTTTACTACGAAACACCACAATGCTCTTTAATATTAAAAACAGGAATGTTTGTAGAAACTTCTACAATAGATTCTAATGGAAACGTTGTTACAGGTGTTTTTGATGATGGAAGCACTATAGTGGTTATAGACAACCCTGGTTTGGATCCTGGTTTTTATATAGCTGGTAGCGACCCTTTTACAGAGCAAAACAAAGCTGTTGAAGCTGGTTCTTTTGTAACCGTTTTTACTAAAGACGATAATGGCAACCCTCAGTTTAAGCAAAAACTATATATAAGAGACCACGTGCCTGCTCCAAACCAAATTGAGGAGGGTAATAACTATACTACTGATGAAAGAGGTAATTTTTATTACAAAATACCATTAAATTGGTTTAACTGCTATTCATATGGTAATGGTGTTGAGTCTAATAGAATAAAAGACTCTTTTAACAAGTCAATGATAGATAATGGACCTAGAGTTTCTACTACATTTATGGGTCAGTACGAAGAAGAAACAAAACCTAGTGGAATAATATTTTCAGGAATATACAACGGCGCTAGCTCTGTAAACAATTTAAACCAGTTTATAATGGCAGAAGGTATAACAAAAGATCTTAACCCGTCTTATGGTTCTATACAAAAATTATATACTAGAAATACAAACGTTGTAGCTTTTTGTGAAAACAAAACTTTAAAAATATTAGCAAACAAAGACGCTTTATTTAATGCTGATGGAACTAAAAATGTTACATCTACAACTAAAGTTTTAGGTCAAACAGTTCCTTTTGCTGGTGAGTTTGGTATATCTAAAAACCCAGAGTCTTTTGCAAGTTATGGTTATAGAATATATTATACAGATAAAAATAGAAACGCTGTATTAAGGCTTTCTGGAGATGGTATAACAAATATATCTGACAAAGGTATGTCAACGTTCTTTAAAGAAAATTTATCTAATTCTAGCGACATAATTGGTAGTTATGACGAGGACAAAGATACTTATAATTTAACGTTAAATTCTAAAACAGTTAGTTTTGCAGAGAGAACAGACGGTTGGACAAGTTTAAAATCATTTTTACCTGAAAACGGTTTTTCTGTAAGTGGTGACTATTATACTGTTTTTGAAGGAGAACTTTACCAACACAACCAAAACTTGTTAAGAAATTATTTCTATGGAGTTCAATACGATTCTTCTATAAAGCTTATATTTAACGATGAACCTACTTTAATTAAAAACTTTAACACTTTGAATTACGAGGGAACATCTTCTAGAGTTTATAGTAATGATGATGATAACGTTGCTTTAATAGCTAGTGGTTGGTATGCTGATTCTGTAGAAACATCTGATCAGTCTGGTCAAGTTATAGAGTTTAAAGAAAAAGAAGGTAAATGGTTCAATAATATCATAGGTGTTGCAACAACTGACGCAAACATAGACACTAAAGAGTTTACCATGCAAGGTCTAGGAACAATACCTGCTAGTGGGGTTTCTGTTGGTGATGGAACTCATGTAACTAGATATACGCACACGGTTTTTGCATACGCTCCAGAATCACCAGATCCTACCGTAACTTTAGTTGGTGGAATTTTTGGTTATCCAGGTACTACTAACAATATTCCAAACGTTTACCCTACAAGCGAAAGTGGTAACCCAGGCGCTATAGGTGAAACACATGTAAACTCAGGGTTTACGGTTAACACCGTTAACAAAATCACAGGTACAGCTATTACTAGTCTTCGTTATTTAAGAAACATATGTAATGATTTAATATTTGGAGAAACTTATACTATAACAGCAGATATAACAGTGTCAGCAAATCCAAACAACAAAACAGTTGGGTTTGTTGGAGCTGGATTACCAGCGTCAGTAAGAATAGACTCAACAGGTGTTATATCACACACTTGGACAGTTACTAAAAACACTAACATATCTTTGTTTAAGGGTAAAAACGTAGCTTGTGTAATTGACAATATATCTGTGATGGTAACTCCTCAAGAACAACCAAGATCTCCTAAATTTAGAATAAACACATCGCCAAACGACGCTACAGTTGCTACATTTAAAACTTCAGTTACAAACGCAGCTGATACATTAATAAATAATGACGCTTATAACGGTGGAAACGATCAAGCTGCTTTTTATGTACACCCTTTAGTTGTAAATGGCGCTAAATGGGCTGTTCAAGCAAGTGGTACAACAGTAACAACACCTTCAGACCCTTTAAATCTAATGAGAGCTGTAACAAAAGAAGACGGTTATATAAACAGTGGTGTTTGGACGGCTAGTAATGCACATCAAGGATTACACACCAATGTTGTTAGAGTTAAGATAGGTGTTGTAGGAACAATGCCAGCTTGGAATATAGACTCTATATGTAAATTTGTAGTAACACCAACTTTAACTCAATCATAATATGGCAGGAAAAATAAAAACATCTACTTTAAATTGTACTGAAAATGCTTTGGTTTCGTATTCTGTAGCCGGAACACCTTTAACTACAACTTCATTTACAAAAACATTTACAGTAGTTGCCGGACATATATTTACTAAAACACCTTCTATTGATCTTTCTGGTGTCAGTGATAGAAATAGTTATAGCATTGTTGTTAATGATACTGGGTCTGTTGCTGGCGGTAATTTAACGGTTAGAAGCTTTGTTGTTACGTACACGCACCCATTAAAAGAAGTTGTAGGAGATGTTATTTCTTTTGTAGCAAAAGCAGAGCTTGACATTGCTAATTCTGTAGGTAAAATATATAATTACAATGTAAGTTCTACACATTGGATAAAGTCTGCAGGTACAAATAGAATTTTATCAATATATGGAGATGAGGCTGACGCTAACAACGCAGCAGCTGATTTAACTTTAGATTTTAAAAGAAATAACTCGTCTATAAGAGTTGGAGGTGCTGGAACTGTTACAATACCAGCTGGAGGAGTTTATCAAGAATTGTTAACTTTCCCATCTACAGCGGCAAACAAAACGTTTACTATTACAATGACGCAAAGAGCTAACAACTCTTTTTTAACCATGAGTACTCCAACGGTAGTAACAATACAACAGTATATACCAACAGTTATAAATGTTAATGCTATAGAGTCTGCAAGTGATTTTTTAGTTACTGGTGATTTTATTACTATATCTGAATGGCCTTTTACTACAAATAGTGGTACTAAAAGTTTTTTTTGGTATGTAACTTCACAGTCAGATGCTGCCCCGTTAAAATACGTAGGTACATTTGGCCAAAATGATTTTTCTGGGTTTCCACAAAACGATGGTACCTTACGACTTGCTGGTGGTACTAAACTTTCTTTTATAAATCTTTCAGCTGAAATATACCCTGTTCAAACAGGTGTTACTGCGGGCGCAACAACTGGAACAGCAATAACTTTAAACGCAATTAATAACAGTATAGTTAAAGGCATGCGTGTAACTGGTAGCGGTATAACTCATACTGGTACAAACTCTACCCTTGTAACGGCTGCAAGTGGAACTTCTGTTACTTTAAGCAAGAGCAGTACAATATCTAGTGGAACAACTTTAACTTTTCATTCAGCTGTTCACGTTACTGGTAATGTTGTTTTTAACAAATTTGGAACAGTTGCTAAAACTTGCTCTTTAGATGTTGCAAACATAATAGGTATTAACCAAGCACCAACACCTACTTTTACAGACCCTATAAGCATAAGCGCTGAAGAAGCTGCAAACTACACTACTTTTACACCTACTGCTACTGATCCCGAAGGTGATACAATTACTTTTAAAGTTACAGTAATGCCTCAACATGGTCAATTTAGATATACAGATACACAAAACAATTTACAAACTATAGCTTGTAGTGGTCAAACTTTAAGTAGTAATAACACGTTACACGCTACAACTAAAAATTTACAATACAGACCAGGTGATGGAAACAGTCAAAACACCTCTTTTCAATACACGGTTGAAGATCCACATCATGCTGCCGTGTCTACAACAGTGGCGATTAATATAGCTGCAGGATAAAATAAATAAACATGCCTAGAATAGATATAAAACTACCCTTACCAATAAATCCTTCGTTAACAGCAAAGCTAGCTACAATAGCTACTGATACAGAAGATACTCCAGACACTGGGGCTTGGGACATTGTATACTTTTGTAAAGTAAACTTTTCTACAGGTAAACAAATAGGTGATGTGATTAGGCTGGGTGAGTGTATAGCATTGACAAATCCAAGTGCTGAAGACGAGCTAACAACATATACTATAGGAGTACAAACAACTGGAACAGAATTACTACCTGTTGACGGTGACTACGTGTTCTTTGGTAAAGACACAAAAATTAACACTTCTGGACTTAGGGGTTATTATGCAGAAGTAGAAATGAAAAACGATTCAAACTCACAAGCTGAGTTATTTTCAGTAGGATCAGAAATTGGTCCTAGTAGTAAATAAAGCAAAATAAGTGTAATTATAATACAAAGAAATTAATATGGCAATGGATCCAGTAACAACAAAATTATTAGTAAGCACAGGCGTACAAGTTTTAGGTAGCTTGTTTGGCCGTAAAAAACGAAGAAGAGAGCTTAAACGTGCTAATGCTGAAAGAAGAGAAATGAAGCAGCAGTATATGAATTTAGACTTTAGTAATCCTTACAAAAACTTAACAAATGCTTATGAGAACATGGAAAATCCTATGGAAGATTTAACTGTAAATCTCCAGCAAGCGCAATTCAAAGCGGATCAACAAGCTCAAAGAGATGTTAACGTTTTGGACGCTTTAAAAGGTTCTGCCGGTGGTTCTGGTGTTGCTGGTTTAGCACAAACAGTTTACAATCAAAAAGTTAAAAAAGGACAAGAAGCTTCTGCTAGTATAGCGCTTCAAGAGTCTGCTAATAAAAGGCTACAATCTCAAGCTCAGTTCAAAATAGAATCTGCTTTTAGAGGGCAAGAAATGAAAAACCAAATGGCAATAGCTAAAGGTGATAGAGAGACTCAAAATTTAGAACAGGATAGAACAGAAACATTGTACGGTATGTCAATGCAAAGAGCTGCCGCTGCTCAGCAAGCTAAAAATGCGGCTACAAAAAGTTTAATAGGCGGAGTTGGTAGCGCTTTAACGGGTTACGCTGGTACAGCGGTTGGATCACATAATATAAACGCATTGTTCGATAAGGACATGCCTTTTAGATAAAAAACACATATGGCAAATAAAAATTTAATGGTAGCAAATCAAGCTATGGTTGACGCTAACTCCTACGATGTTGGCACGGATATAGCTAGCCAACTTGGAAAAGTAATGGCTGCTCAAGAAGTATTTTCAGCTCAGTTAAACGAAGACGCTATGGAGGCGTCTGAAGATCTTTCTGCAGATGCTATTGGTGTAGACCTTATGTCGGACGAGGCTAGAGAGTGGACCACAACAGAGTTTGATAGGCTTGGAACAGAAATAGCAACAGCAAGGGCTAATGGTAATAAAAAGAAAGTTAGAGAGCTAGAAATGGAAGGCGCTAATTTAATCTCTATGCAAGGACAGATAGGTAATCTTTTAAAAGACCACGCTGAAAATAAGCTTTCTAACAACTATTCTAAAAGCGCAGATCAAGACATGTTAAACATGCTTATAACAAAAAAATATACTATTGGTAAAGATAGTGATGGTAAATATAGGGTGTTTTTTAGTCAAGACGAAAATCTTCATTTAACAGAAGACAAATCATCTAGCTGGAATCAAACAATGCCTTTTGGTGTTCCTAACCAAAAAGAGTTATGGCAAAAAAAATATGACAAAGCAGAAGCTGATGGTGATGAAAATGAAATGAAAAAGTTGCGGTTAGAAAAAGAAAGACTGTCGGGTAAAGGTCACTCAAGAGACTGGCAAAAAGAAGGCGTGTTACTTTCTGATCTTGACAAGCACATAAGAGTTAAAGATGATGGACAGGCGGATGTTTTTAATGAACAGTTAGGTAAAATTGCAAAAAATTCTAATGACAATAAAAATTATAATATTGTTCAAAATGAAACACAAAGAATTATAACTGAAACTACAGATACAACTGACAAACTTCAAACAGCTCTTTTTGACAACGCTTTTTCTCAAGACAACAAAACTTTGGCTGAAATATACGCTGAAGAAAACAACTTAAGTAAAAAAGATGCTTTTGCTATGTTAAGGTCTAGTGGTTCCGAATACAAGAAAAACGAAGAAAAAATACGTGAGTGGACAAACAACAAATTAACTTTAGCCGCTGAAAACCACCACAACCAAAACTCTCCTAGTTACGGAGAAATGACTGATGTTGAAAAAAGAAATCAAGCTACAGTACAATCTATAGATACCTTTTTTGAAACTATAGATATGCAGGGTGGTGAAGTTTATTCAAATGATTTAAATAAACTAAATAATGCCAATACAAAATTTGTAATTGAAAACTTTGAGTTTGACATGGGTAATGGGCAAAAACAGACAAAACCTGCTATAATAGTTAAAAAGTGGGTTAATGGTGCTTGGGTTCAGAAAAATGAATATCCAAGAGATAAACTAATGCAAGATAGAGAAACGCTAAGACAAATTTTTGCAGAAGAACTAGGTATGCAAAGTTCTCAAAATTATTCTTCAAATATAATACAACGATAATATGGCTAAACCTTCTAGAGCCGAGCTCAAAGAATATGCTCTTCTTAAAATAAGAGAAAAATATCCTGACATAACGCCTCAGGGGGCTAATGCCCTGCTTGCTCAAATAGAAATTGAAACTAGTTTTTATGATGTAAAAGAAGGTGCGCCTACTTGGGCTCAAGACAGGGCTAGGGGTAAGAAAAAAGTTTACGAGTTTAATAGAGCAGAGAAAAAAAGAGTTAAAAAATACAACAAAGACAACGCGGAGGCAATAAAAAAAGGCGAGTTAGAAGCGCAAGTGTATGAAAAGAAAAAAGCTGATTTAATAACAATAAATAAAAGGTTGGACACTTGGAAAAAGAAAAACAAGTACAAGACTGAAGAAGAGGCTGAAAAAGCATATAACAAACTTTCTAGTAAAGAAAAAAACGACATTAGATATAAATTTGGTGGAGGTATTGGATCTTTTCAAACAACACCACAAAGCCAAAAAGAAGTTGATGGCATAAATGCTTATGTTTTAAACATGACAAACCCTATAACTGGTGAGAAGTTTGAGTCTTATGAAGAGTTTAACAACGCTTTAGACAACGAAGAGTTTGGGTGGAAAATTGGTATGGATTTTGGTTTAGGTTACGAAGCTGAAAACAACGGGTGGAATACAGAATACCTAAACAAGCAAGACTCAAGAAGCCTTAGAAAAAGAGACATAAACCCTTACGAAAGCGAAAAAAACGCAACACACGTTGCTCCCATACATGATAAGTACGCTTCACCTACATTTGACGAGACTGGTGATAACGAATTAACACCTAGTGGTAGTGAGTTTATGGATTTTGAGGGTAGTTATAATCCTGACCCGCTTGGAATGCAAAACTTTCAAAACCCACTTGATGATGGAATACGAAGAGACAATACGCGTGCGGATAACACTATTGGTGGTAGTGGTGATGAGGGTGGAGATTCTAGAGGTTTTATGGAAAATAGAACAATCAACAACGGTTCGAGTGACTTTGTAAACGATTTTTTTAAAAAACAAGGCGGTAACAACGAGACAAACATTATTCAAGGTCCTGCAAATTACAACACGGCTGTAAACTCATTAATGAACAATAACGATCAGTCTAACAACCAAAACAACAACAACAATCAAGTTAATAACAACCAAAATCAAATATCAACTGCGCAAAATGACAACAGTACAGATACTTATAACGATCAAGGTGATATTATAGAGCGTGATATTATAGAGGTTGAAAAAGATGATCCAGATGCTTACCCTCCTGAGCTTGGTGAGAAAGCTAGAAAATACATAGAAAAAAAGAAGCAAGAAGAAGCACAAAGAATATATAACGAAAATCAAAATTTAGATTTTCAAGACCCTACAGGTATTATAGACCCTGACGCTAACGTCGACAGCAGTGAAAGTGAAAATGTTGTTAAAGAAGAAAATGAAACCGATACTAGAGAAAACTTTGAAAACAACCCTACAGAGAACATATTATCCACAAGCTCTATAAACAATCTATTTGGTACGTTTAACAATACTGCCGAGGCGGTTACAACCGGCGCGCCAACAAACTCAGGAGCTTATGTTGAGCAACTTACTGACGAGGCTCAAGGTTTTCCTAAAAGTGATAAAGAAATTCAAGAAACTGTTGACAGCGCTGTTGAAGAAATAAACGTAACAATTTCAGAAAAAGAAGCTGAGGCAGGTGTTAAGTATGTTGAGGGCGAAACTAAAATAAAACAGCTAGAACCAAAGTTTAAAGGAGGTGCTAGCATAAGTATAGACGGTATGGAGTTTCATTCTGGAGGCTCTATTGACCCTGGTGGTCAAGGTGGTAAACGCGAAGACTATGTTTATGGACCAAACCACGAAAAATATGTTGCCGGAAAATTAAACTTTATGTCACCAAGCGACATTAAGTCTTTTGATGCTAAACTTTGGTTTGTAAACTTTGATAACAAAAAACAAAAGCTTTACAGTAAAATACTCAGCAACAAAGAATTAGCTAAAGTTAAAAAAGAAGGTTACACTTCTTACGTTACAAGACAGCAGCAATTGCTAAATAGACGTAACACTGGCTATGTAGAACTTGCTAACAATGATGCTTTAATTGTAGACAACAACGATGGTATAGATTATGATGTTTTTGATTATCAAGCTTATGTTGTTGATAAAATAAATATTGACGCTGAAAAAAGAAACAAAGACTTTGAAGCTAAGTTATCTTCTGTAATGGTTGATATTGAAAAAGAAATGAACAGCGAGATTAACCAGAAAAACGAGGGTTTAGAAAAAGAACTTTTATACCTGTTTAGAAGAAGACAATTTTTAGGTGAGTTTGAAGGTTATACCGCAAAAGAAATTTCAGACGAATTTTATTCAATGGCTAACAAAGAAATGAGAGACGTTCAAGAAAACGTAGCCGCTAAATATCAAAAAAACGTTGAGGAAGCCATGAAGGAGTGGGAAGAAAGTTACAAAATACCTAACCAAATAGATCAAAGAGTTTACGATCATGTTGACGAACTTTTAGACAGTATTGGGTTTTTTGCACTACCAGCTGACCAAAAAAGAAATGCTATAGACAACATATGGGTGAAAGGAAGGGGTGATCAATTTTCTGGTTTGTTAGCGCACATGGACCCTGAAAAAGTTGAAGAATTAAAGCAAGAGTTTTACGCTCATTATTATCAAAAAATAGCTTTTGATGAGGCTGGTAATTTAAGTCCTTTTTCAATAAGAGATTTTGCAACTAATGCTTTGCAAAACATAGATGAAAAAATTAGTAAGGCAAACAACGCTTATAATAATTCTATTGAAGAAGCTTATAAAGATCCAAATAACTTAGGAGAATACGAGGAATTAATTGTATCAACACCTGAAATGGATCAAACTTTTAGTGATGTAAAATCACTAGAAAAGTTAAAAAAGTTTTCTGAAGACATATTAAACAATCCAGAAAGTTTTTCTGACGATGCTATTTATAATTTTTGGAAAGGTTTTTCTGGTAAAAGAGGTCACACTTATATTCCTTTTATTGGCGCTCTTCCAGGTATTATAGATATATACGATATATACCAACTGTCTAAAAAAGATCCTAAAACTCTTTCCGAAGCTGAAAAAGAAGCTTTAAACATTTACGCTTTAAGAGAACAATCAAACGCGAGAACAAAAGATCTTTCGCCGTCATATAGAAGGGGAAGTATGTTAGCTGATATGATACCTTATGTTTTTGAGTTTATAGGTACTAGTGGTACTTTTACAGCCACTAGAGCCGCTACCAAAAACGCACTAACAAAAGGTGTTAATAAATATATTTTAACTAAAGCAAAATATGCTAGCGTTAAAGGAACTAGTAGAAGTGCTATGAAAAAAAGAGTTTCTCAAAGAGCAATAAACGCTAGTTCTTGGCTTATTGGTACTGCAGCACAAACATCTGCAAATCCACAACAATACGTTAAGCATTTTATTGAAAACTTAACACCTGAAATGCAATTTGTATATACAAGCGATGGTGATGAAATTATAGATTTACTTGACAAGGTAGAAAGTGGTGATCTTGATTTTGGCAATGTAGAGTTTACAACAAGTTTTAAAGACCCAACAGGAGACAACAGTACTTTTACAGCGGCATGGAGAGCGATGGGAGTTACTTATGCTGAGTTTACTACAGAACGTATGGGTGAATTAATACCTATGTTTGGCAAGTATTTTAAAAAGAATGTTTTAAAAAATCCTGAATGGTTAAAAAGAGCTTCTTTAGGTTACTACTTACATAAAAAAGGACTTTCAAGTTTACAGGCTAAAAGCCATTTCATGAAAAACAACGTAGGTTGGAATGGTATATTAGGAGAGGTTTTTGAAGAAGTAATAAACCAACCAATATCTAGTGTTATAATGGGTAGACCTTGGGACGAAGGTTTAGACACTGATTTTGTCAAAGACATGTTTACTGTCACTGGTGTTGCTCAAGTTGCATTTGGAGGTATAAGCATGGGTCATCAGCTTGTCACAGGCAAAAAACCACCTACACTTATGATAGGTTATCAAAGATACGATTCTTACACAGAGTTTAAAGAAGATCTTGATGCTGCTATAAAAAACGGAACTCTTGGAGATCAAAAAGTAAAAGTTACCGGAAATCCTATTGCTTTTTTTGAAACCGAAGACGCTTTAAAAGCCGCGGATAAAAATAGTAATTTTGATAGAGCAGAGTTTGACAAGGCTAGAGCTGATAGAGCTAGAAGAAAAGAAATAGAAATATTAAACAAGCTAAGTTCTACAGAAAGAAAAGAAGTTTTAGATATTGAAGAAAAAATACAAGACAAAGAGTCACAGCTAGAAGATCTAAAAAACGAAATGACTAGTGGTACTAGCTTTACAAAAGGTCAAGAAAAACAGAAAAAACAATTAGAAAACGAAATACAAGAACTTTATAACCAAAAAGGTGAAATTACTTTTGACGTTGCTAAAGAAATAATTGAAGCAGAGACAAAAAAAGTACAAAAAATATTAGACAAAATATACAAGAAAAACCCTAGAACTATAAAGGCTATAGATAAAAATGACGTTAGAAATATAGCTATAATGGATATTTTAGCTGGTGTAAATAAGCAAAATAAAAAAGACAAAATAAACGAAGTATACACGCTTGAAGATGGTAAAATTCTTTTAAATGGAAAAATTGCTGAAAATGAGGGTTTATTGCAAAACGAGCAAATAAACGAAATGATAAAAGAAATGGAATCTTCCGAAGGTTTTATTTCAAGAAGTGATGGCAACCTATATATTAACGTTGATGTTGCTGCTGGTAGCGGTAGGGTTAGCGTTGCTGCTCACGAGCTTTTACACAGTGTTTTAGCTGAAAGCTTAAATACAAACCCGCAGATGGCAATTGCTATGGGTAATGCTTTAAAAGGCTATATAAACTCTATTGATTTTGCTATGGTTCAGTCAAGCGAAATGATGCAAAGATTAAAAAGTTATAGAGAAAAATCTCAGTCAGAACAATCTGAAGAGGCCTTAGCTTTATTTACAGACGCTATAAGATCTGGAGACATACAGTTTAACGAAAACGTTTTTACAAAAATAGGTGATATAATAAGAAGAGTTTTAAATCACATGGGTTTAAGGTCTGTTAGATTTAGAAACGGTAGAGATGTTTACAACTTTCTCAAAGACTTTAATAGTGAGGTTGTAAATGGAAGGTTAAGCGCTGCTACAGCTGAAGTTGCTAGAAAAGGTGTTAAGCCAGAAGGCGCTATGTTAAAACAAGCTAACAAGTTTAACAGGCTTATTAAAAAAGCTAACAAGCAAGGTCTTGGTTTTAAATATTCAAAACCAATTGAAGACAAGTCTGAAAATAAAGACGAGTTGTTTGCTAATTCAAACAGAGCTTTAGACGAAGCTATGGAGCTTTCACACGGTATAAAAGATTTTTCTAAAATGACACCAGAGGATCAAGCTGTAGAGTGGAATAAGTTAAGCAAAGATGATAAGCTTATAATAGGTTATCAAGTGGGTTTAGAGTGGCAATTGTACACTTTAAAACATATTAAGCTAAAGTTAACCGAAGATGCTGGCGTAAGAACAAATGAAGACGGTGTAAAAGATTATACTTTGAGAAATGATTTAATAACAAATTTAACCTTAGGTATTGAAAATGAAAATGGTGTTCCATTTATGGTTAATACTTGGAACCCGCTTAAAGCAAAGTTAACAACACACTTGTACGGGCTAATACCTTTAAGAATACCAGCTGCTGCTAGACAAATACCTGGTTTCTTTTCTATAAAAGTTTCTGAAGAAAAAGGTGACAAACAGTCTGTTACTAAAACTAAAAAGAAAGAAGAGTCAAAAGGAGAAGACATAAAGCTGTATGAATATCCTTGGGTTGTGCCTTTTAACGATAAAACAAAATACCCTGTAGCGGCTAAAGAAATTCATTTAGCTATAGTAGAATTAATAAAGCAAGGTAAAATTGATATAAGCTCTTTAAACAGCTATAAAGACGTAAGAAGCGCTATACCTCAAGAAATACTTGATATGGTGTTTAAGTTTTTCGGTATAAAACCTAAGCCGGGTAATTTAACAAAAACGGACATTAAAAACGCTCAGTTAAAAATAGAGTTTAATTATAACTTTATATTTGGTAATTTTCCACAAGGATATAACAGTAAAAATAAATCCACAGGTACTACTAATGTTTTAATGACTGAAAACCCTACTAAGAAAAACAAATTAAAAGAACCTAAAAATGTTTTTTATGAAGAATTAGAAACTCCTAATATTATTAAAGACGAACAAGGAAACATAGTAGAGGTTAAAACAAAAGCCAAAAGACCTTCTAATTTAAAGATACAAAGAAAAATTAAAAATCCTGGAAAAAAAGCTATATTAGAAGTGTTTGGTGTAACAGAGACAAAAGGTTCTGCAGATAATCTTTACAAAAAAGAAGATAATACTAGCTCTAGAATTAGAGCGGTTGTAATGGAGCATGTTGTTTTGTTTGTTAACCAAGCTGTTGTTGAGGTGGAAAATAATCCTAGCAGTTTAATATCTCAAGCTTTAAACGATGGCAAAGCGCCGTTTAGATTTTCAAAAGGTTTAAGTGAAAAGTCTCAAATAATATTTGAAGAAAAAAGACCAACACTTGCTAGTAGGGTTTCTAAAAGCTATAACGGTGAAATTGATTCTATTTTATATGCCCTTGATGATGTGTATAGCAACGCTTTAAGTAAAAAAGAAAAAAACAGTATAGCTAAACAAATTCACAGTGTAATTAAAGGTTACAGTGTTATATTGCAAAAACACAAAGGAATTGGAGCTAAAAGAGTTGTTGTTCCCTTAGATTTAGAGCAGTATATTAACGAGTTTTATTTGAATCAAAACGAAGAAACAGCTATATTTAAGTTTTTTACTAATATGGGGTTAATTAAGGGTGTTAAAAACGTAGGCGAAGGGTTTTTAGATATAAACAGAGTTCTCAAGGCAAGAGCGCATGTTATAAACTTTTTTAACACAGCTATAAAAAACAAACAAATAACTACTGATCAAGCTGTTTACTATGCTCAAGAGTTTTTTAAAGGCATGTTGGCTGGCGCAACTAAGATAGCTGACGGGAGAATTAAAGTTGATTACAAAACCGGTACGCTTACAGAAATACCTGAGGCTGAGTGGAAAAAAACACAAGAACAAAGAAAAAAAGACGGTCAAGATACTGCTAAAAATAGAAAACAATACTTTGCTAGCGTTCCTGATTTTGTATTTAATATGCTTAACGAAATTAACGGAGTAGAAGTTGTTAAAAACGGCAAGGCTTTAAGTATTGGTAAAATTAAAGAAAAGTATTATTTTACAGAAGACAAAGACGGTAATAAAGTTTACAAACCAGGTATAGAAAAAAGCTATTCTGAAAAAAGTGAAACCGCTTTAAACGATCCTTACGGTGAGTTCGACGGTAGAAAGCAATCGTCTGAACACGTTAGAGATGCTATAGAGTTATTTATGGATTACACATATGCTCAAGTTAAATCTAAAAAATCTAGCTTTGATTACTTAGACTTAGCGATGATGGCTACAAGTATGGGGTCTGGTATGACTAGCATTATGCGTAAAGCAGCAAACTTAGCTTACATAAGCTCAACAGCGTTAAAAGTACCTGTAAACAAAAGAGGCTCTAAGCTTGAGTACGAACATATGGTGCCACAAGTTGTAGCTACTCTTAGAATGCTAGCAAGCTATATCAACGATGGTAAAATGAATAGAGAGGCAGTATTTGAAAATTACCACGTAGCTATTATACCTTCTAAAATGGACACTACGTTAACAAATAAAGGTTTTAGATCAAAAATGCCTTTGTTTGGAAATAGATATTATAACATGTTTACTTTTGGAGAACCAACTTTAGACTATTTAGTTAGTTTAGACTCTAAACATAAAGGTACTGATAAAGAGTTTATGGGTAAAGATTTTGTTGAAGCAGCTAAGATTTTAAAGTTAGAAAAACCTCTTACAGTTAAAGCTATTAGTATTTTAGCTAAAGCTTATAGACTTTCTAAAAAAACAAATGTAAAAAACAAAGGAATAACAGTTTTAGACTTTGACGATACTCTTGCTACTAGTAAATCTTTAATAGAATATACTACTCCAGAAGGAACTCAAGGTACTTTAACGCCAGCTGAATACGCTAGCACTTACCAAGACCTTTTAGGCTTAGGTTATAAATTTGATTTTTCACAGTTTAATTTAGTTGTTGAAGGTAAAATAGCGCCACTTTTTCAAAAAGCTTTAAAACTACAAAATAAATTTGGTCCTAGCAATATGTTTGTATTAACAGCTAGACCTGCAGAGTCTGCTCCAGCTATATACGAGTTTTTAAAAGCTAATGGCTTAAACATACCGTTGAAAAATATAACTGGTTTAGCAAACTCTACGGCAGAAGCAAAAGCGTTGTGGATAGCTGAAAAAGCAGCTGATGGTTATAATGATTTTTATTTTGCTGATGATGCGTTGCAAAATGTGCAAGCGGTTAAAAACATGTTAAATCAATTTGATGTTAAATCAAAGGTTCAACAAGCTAAAGTTGATTTTAAATTTAGTTTAAATAAAAAGTTTAATGATATACTTGAAGACGTAACAGGTATAGAGTCTAAAAAACAATTTGGAAAAGTTAAAGCTGCTAAAAGAGGTAAAGGTAAAGGTAGGTTTAGGCCTTTTATACCTCCAGGCGCTGAAGATTTTGTAGGCTTGTTATACAATTTTATGGGTAAAGGTAAAAAAGGAGAAGCTCATAGAAAGTTTTTTGAAGATGCTTTGTTAAAAGTGTTTAATGAGGCTTACTTAAAAATAAACACTGATAGGCAAAGAGTTGACAACGAGTATAGAGCTTTAAGAAAACTATATCCAAAAGCTGTTAAAATGTTGGGTAAAAAATCAAAAGTTAAAGATTTTACAAACGGAGACGCTGTTAGAGTATATTTGTGGGTGTCCTCAGGATATGAAATACCTGGTTTGTCTAAAAAAGATCAAGAAGTTTTAGTAGAATTAATTGAAAGCAACGGTAAATTAAAAACTTTTGCTTTAGCGTTAGGTAAAATAACTCAAATACCAGAAGGCTACATAGAACCTGCTGAAAACTGGAGTGTTGGAAACATAGCTTCAGACTTGCATAGATTAACGCAAGAAGTTAAAAGATCTGAATATCTTCAAGAGTGGCAGCAAAATGTAGATGAAATATTTTCTGAAAAAAATCTAAATAAAATTGAAGCTGCTTTTGGCTTAAACTTTAGAGAAGCTCTAGAAGACATGTTGTATCGAATGAAAAATGGTAGCAGTAGGCCTAGAGGTTTAAACAGATTAACTAACTCAGCTCTTAACTTTATAAACAAGGGTGTTGGTACTATAATGTTTTTTAACGGTAGATCAGCTGTTTTACAAACAATATCTTTTGTTAACTTTATAAATATGACTGACAACAATTTATTTAAGTTTGGTAGGGCATACGCTAATTTTCCACAATTTATAGAAGATTTTGTTTTCTTGTTTAATTCTGATTATTTAAAACAAAGACGTACTGGAATGAAGCAAGATTTAAATGCTGCAGAAATGCTTGAGTCTGTAAGAAAATCTAAAAACAAAGTTTCAGCAATGATAGCTTACATTTTAGAAAAAGGATTTTTACCTACAAAAATGGCTGATAGTTTTGCAATAGCTTTAGGTGGCTCTGCTTTTTATAGAAACAGAGTAAAGTCTTTAATTGCTAATGGTATGACTAAGAAAAAAGCACAGGAGCAAGCTATGAAAGATTTTACTAAAATAGCAGAGGCAACACAGCAGTCTTCTAGGCCAGATTTTATATCGCAACAACAAGCTTCTTTGCTTGGTCACTTTGTGCTAGCTTTTGGTAACACACCTATGCAATACACTAGGCTTCAGAAAAAAGCTGCTTTAGACGTAATAAAAAGAAGAAGGTCTGAAGGTTATGACAGTCTTATGAGAAGTGATATGGCTAACATATCAAGCATTTTATATTATGGCCTTATTCAAAATATAATATTTTATTCTTTACAAACAGCTATGTTTGCCTTAATATTTAATGATGATGAAGATGAAGAAATTAAAGAAACTAATAAGTTTAAAACAGAAAGGTTAATAAACGGAATGCTCGACACTATGCTTAGAGGTACTGGTATTTATGGCGCTGTAGTTTCAATGTTAAAAAACTATATGTTAGCTTTAGCTGCTGAAGATAAAAAAGGTTTTAGTATGACAGAAGCAAATCCACTGGTAGAGGCTTTAAACTTATCTCCACCCGCTGGTAGTAAGGCTAGAATGCTGGTAAAAGCGCAAAGGACGTGGAAGTTTAACAAAAAACAATTTGGTGAAGTTTCTTATATGAATATAAACCACCCTCTTTGGGATATTTCAGCTAAATATATACAAGTAGGTACAAATATACCAACAGACAGAATTTTAAACAAGACTAAAAACATGCAGGAAGTTTTAGACAATAACAACTCTGCTTGGCAAAGATTTTTCTTGTTCATGGGTTGGGATAGATGGGGGCTTTATGTTCCCGACAGAATGAGAGAAGCTTCTAAGGGAATAAAAAACCCAAAAAAGAAAAAAGATAAAAAACCAAAGTCTAAATCGCTCGTAAAATACAAATAAATGAAAAAACTAATAATAATAATATGTATAGCACTAGTTGCTTGCTCAACTCCAAAAAAGTGTTGTTCACAAGACTTTAAAAAGTATTTTAAATTTGCTACGTTTTACGCTGCGGCTAATGGTGGTAATTCTATATCAGATGTAGATGTATTTTCTGTAAGCAATGGTTTAGAAACTGTTACAGTAGAAACTCCATATGATTATAACTTAGCGTTAGGTATACGTAAAATAGCTAGGTTTGGTTATGAAAACAGAGCTAGTACATTTTACGATGGCACAGAAGAATCATGGTCAGATGGTGCTAACGTAGGTAAAGTACGTGGCTTAGAATTTTTATTTGAAGTAGATTACAAAAGACAACAAGGTAATGAATATTTAGATCAGCATCACTTTATAAGATTTGTAGATGACAAGTATATAGTAAAGGGTGAATACTTAGAAGATGGTTTTGCTGATATTAAATATGTTGAAATGTCACAAAGATATAGATATAAAGTTAATGACGAATTGTCCTTTAATGCTGGGCTTGCTCAAAGATTGTCTGAACCATATGGTTACGATCCTTTAGCAGAATGGATGCTAAGCAATGGCAATATACATTACACTTACCTAGCACTACAAGAAGGCTATAATGTCGATGTAGCTGCTAGTGAGTATATTTCTCCAGATGGAGAACTCGTTGCCACAAGCAAAGAGGTTTGGGAAGAGGTTGTTATACCTACAGTGTTAGCTGATTATACTGAAAGAAAACGTAATGAATTAAATCAAATAATTCAACACTCTGTAGTAATAGGTTTTGATTATTATCATTATACAAAATCGTTCTGGTCACATGCTTGGGCTAATGTTATGCCATATCATTATGACGACGGTAACGATTACTCTTATCACAAGTACGAGGGTAGTCAATGGCTAGATTACAATGGTGGAATTATACTTGGTTACAAGGTAAATAAGTCATTAGGTACGTTTATAGAAGGTAAATACAATAAGTACTGGAATAGAGAGTGGTATGACTTTAAATTTGGAGTAAACTACGTAATCTTTTAATTATAACTATACTATAAAAATGGCAAAAGAATTAAACGAGGAAACTGGCTTTAACATAAGCATAAAAACAATAATAGCTGTTGGCTTTGCCATGGCGACTATAATAGGTATGTGGTTTGCTTTACAAGCGGATATTGCTGAGGCAAAAGAACTTCCAAAACCAGACGTGACTAAAATGGAGTTTATGATGAAAGATAAAAATATTAGACTATCTATTGAGAATACAGAAAAAGCTGTTGATGAGCTTAAAATAGATATTAGACGTATGGAAGACAAAATTGATCGACTAAACGAAAGATAAATGAAAAATATATTAACAATACTATTGGCTGCGTTTAGTTTAAGCGCTAGCTCACAAATTGTAGTTACACATTTTAATGCTGAATGGAACGATCCTAACAAAGTAGCATATATAGGAAAACTTACTGACTGTGACATAGTATATGTTGATATAGCTAAATCACCTAAGCTACAAGAAAAACACGAAATAATTATAGTACCTACTGTAGTTATATTTAAAGATGGTGAAGAAGTAAAAAGATTTCAAGCAGACATATCTTTTAGTATGAAAGCTACTAGGAAAGATATGCAAGAAGTGATAGATGAATTATTAATGAGTGATTTTTAAAATAAAAATATGAAAGCAAAACTGTGCCTATTAATTAAAAAGCTAACCTTTGGTAAAGTATGCCTGGGTATGTGTACAAAATAGTATTAATACTTGTACTATTATCGTCTTGCGCTAAAGAAGAAGATGATTTGGGTTTTAGAACTTATGTGATACCTGAGGGTGAACATAGTTCTGGTAGTTATTTTAACCACCCTACAAACTCAAGAATAAACTTTGATTTTATACTAGACGAGTCTGCAATTTATACTAGTGAAATACCAGAAAACCAACATGACGTAAATAAAATTTACGGCTTTAGTGATTTTGGTGTTAGGCATCAAAATTACTCTATAAGATTAGGTTGGAGATATTTAAACAACGAAATAGAACTTTGTTGGTTAAGGCATGAAGAGGGTAGGCATACAGCTGCCACTATAAGAACTATAGAAACAGACGTTGCTTACAATGCTACAATAGATATTAAAACATTTTACTATGTTATAACTATAGATGGCGATACAACAATGGTTAGAAGAAGACCGGAAGGAAACTGGGGTTTAATTAAAAGATATTACTTATACCCTTATTTTGGTGGGAACGAATACGCACCACATGACATTACAATTAAGATAAAAGAATGAAAAAATTATTACTACTTATATTATTATTACCAATATTTTTATTTGCACAGGGTCCAGGTCCTTGCACACCTACATTAATTAATATAAACTTAGATCAATACCCAGAAGAAACTACTTGGGATATTCAAGACACTTTGGGTAACATTATTATATCTGGTGGCCCATATCCAAACGTGCCTAATTATGAACCACAGTTTATTGTTAACTGCTTACCACCTGGTGAATTATCATTTACTATATATGATTTATACGGAGATGGTTTACAGGGTAGTATATGGGGTGGACAAGACGGTTCTTATTATGTTATGCAGTGTGGCGATACTTTAGTTTATGGTAGTGATCCTGCTTTTGGTTATGATACTACACATGTGTTTATATCTGCTCCTTGTCCTCCACCACCAACAGTTCTTGGTTGTATGGACGATGATTATTTAGAATACAATCCACTAGCAAACGTTAGTGATAGTAGTTGTACTACATTAATAGTATATGGTTGTACTGATAGCACTATGTATAATTATGATTCATTAGCAAACGCTATGGATAATATCGCACAATGTACTTACGATCTTATACTACATGATTTAATAGGTAACGGTTGGGTTGGTACTGTTTTAGAAATATATCAAGAAGATGACACAACTTCTTTTACAATGACAAACGGTGGTTTTAATCAAGCTTTTACTATAGACTTATACGCGCCAGCCCCTGTTAGTGCTAAATTGTTTGTTACTCAACAAGCTCAGTTTACGGCTGTAGAATGTGGTTTTAGTTTAATAAGTCCAGATGAAGATACTATAATAACTGTTCAACCACCATTTATAATACCATTTTACATGTATGAAGGTGATACTTATTGCGGTAATATATGTGAAGAGTATGTATATGGTTGTTTAGATACTTTAGCATTTAATTATGTTGATAGTGCTAACACGGCTGATGACTGCTTTTATTATCCTGGTTGTATATCGCCAGCATACTTGCAATACCACGTTGACACAGCTAATGCTTACTACACAGATATAAACATAGAAGACAGTTGTGGAACTTTAGCAATGTTTGGTTGTACTGACTCAACAGCGTTTAACTACGACACTACCGCTAATGTAGATAATGGTGGTTGTTTACCTATAGTCATGGGTTGCATGGATGGTTTTGCTTTTAACTATAATGTATTAGCAAACACGCCTGACACCTGTATTCCGTTTATATATGGCTGTACAAATGTTACAGCTCTTAATTATGACAGCTTAGCAAATACAGATGACAATAGCTGTATATTCCCTATATTTGGCTGTATGGATCCGTTAGCTTTAAACTTTGCGCCACAAGCTAACGTAGACGATGGTAGTTGTATTGATGTTGTGTACGGTTGTACAGACCCTACAATGTTTAATTATGATCCACTTGCCAATGTAGACAACGGGTCATGCATACCTTTTGTCTATGGTTGTACAGACACCACTGCTTTTAATTATAACCCACTAGCTAATGCTGATAACAATTCTTGTGTTCCTTACATATATGGTTGCACGGACCCTTCTGCGCTTAATTATTCCCCAACAGCGAATACGGAGGATTTTAGTTGTATTGCTTATGTTTATGGGTGTATGGATAGTTTGGCTCTTAACTACGATCCATTGGCTAACACGGATAACGGTTCGTGTATTTCTATCGTTATGGGTTGCATGGATCAAACAGCGTATAACTTTAATGCAAATGCTAATATTGACAATCCTTTATCTTGTCGTTATAGTGCAGGTTGTATTACTGGCGATAGTATACCCTATTGGTTAAACGACCCTTGCTACGCTTGGGTTATAGACATTGATGAGTACTGCTGTGAAAATGAGTGGGACACGGTTTGCCAAGCAACATACAATTATTGTGACGGTACTTGGTCAGGACCATTGCCTTCAAGAATACAAAACAGCATAGCAGTATATCCTAATCCTACAAGCCAGCTAATTAACATAAATGAAAAAGTTGACGCAGAAGTAATTAATAGTGTAGGAGAAATACTAATATCTGAAAAACAAATAAGTGTCTTAGATGTGTCTAGAATAAGTCCTGGAGCTTATATATTACGTATAAAACATCAAGATAAATATATATACAAGCAAATAATTAAAAAATGATAAGCAAGCACATAAGCAACAAAGAAGGTGTGTATAGCAGAACAGCGTTAAGACGAGGTATAGACAACATACCTACTAAAGATCATGAGAAAAATATGGTTGAGTTAGCTGAAAATATATTTGAACCTTTACGTATGTACGTTGGAGGACCAATAAAAATAAATAGTTTTTATAGATCACCTGAGCTTAACAAAGCAATAGGTGGTAGTGGCAAGTCACAGCATTGTAACGGTCAAGCTATAGATATAGATGATACGTTTGGCCGTATGACTAACGCTGAGATGTTTAGGTTTGTAAAAGATCATTTAGATTTTGACCAAATGATATGGGAGTTTGGTGATGATGAAAATCCAAACTGGGTACATATTAGTTATGTTGGTAAAGAAAATAGAAACAGATGTTTAAAAGCTTATAAAGAAAAAGGTAAAACCAAATACATGGTAATATAATGGCTGGAAGAATAAGAAAAACTACAAAGGGTAAAAAAAGAAACTTTAGAACTACTAAGGAAGGAGCTGGTATGACTAAACGTGGTGTTGCTGCGTATAAAAGAAAAAACCCAGGTAGTAAATTAAAAACAGCTGTAACAGGTAAAGTTAAAAAAGGTAGCAAAGCTGCTAAACGTAGAAAATCATTTTGCGCTAGATCAAAAGGCTGGACAGGTGAAAGAGGTAGGGCTGCTAGACGTAGATGGAAATGTTAAGGCTATGACATTTATTCAACATAACAACCCATGCCCTATCACCTCCTGTGGTAGAAGACGTATAGAAAGAGTTAAAGATATATACACTAAACGTAAAAGTAGAAAGGCTAAAGAACTAAAACAAAATAAAAAATGAAAAAAAAGAAAAAGGGACCTAGTTGTTGGAAAGGTTATAGAGCAGCTGGAAAAAAGAAATCACCTAGTGGTAAAAAAACCAAAGGTGGTAGAACTAAAATGGTAAATAACTGTGTTAAAATAGGGCGTAAAAAAAGATAATATTATGGCATACAAATGTAAGGGAGGTAAAGCAACTAAAAGAAAAGTTAAAAAGCTTAAAAGAAAAAAATAAGTTAACAATTTGTTAACATTAGAATGATAAGTGCGTTTATAGTTTCTGTAATTATTAAGTTATGGAAAAACAAAACAAAGAACCAGTAGTAGCACTATTATATTTTACCATAATGGTAGTTGTATACGGACTGGCACAACTATAAAAAAAAGGGAGTAACTTTCGTTACCCCCTTTTGTTGTTTTAGAACAGTTAGTTAAAACTCAGAATTTTTCTGATTTTGAACTTCAACTCTTAGTTCTTGTGCCAAGCCTTTAATTGCTTGCATTGCTTTTCTGACTCTCGTGCCTGCAGAGTTGTTACCCTCTATAAACTTAGTCATGTCTGACTGAGTGTCATTTACTAGATCTTGTAATTGATCATATATACCTGCACATTTATTAAAACTCATAATTTAATTTGATTTGATTTATAATTTGATTTACTTCTTAATAAAGAACGAAGCTACTAAAACTAATACAATTAGCCCAGCAAATCCTCCAGTTCCAAATTCATTTACAAGAGCTGTTAAGTTTCCTATTACATCCATATTAAATAGTAAACCTCCAGATATTACCTCCCATAAAATTGTAAGTGGTAACAAGGTCATTAATACACCTGCTAATCCACTAAAAAATCCATTTAAATAATTAAATACTTTATCCATTTTGTTTTTGTTTTTAAGTTAATACTAAAATTTAAGTCCTACACCTAACATTAGGTTTGTTGTACCTTGTCCCATATCGTGAACAATTTTTGGGTCAACGTATATTCCTCTGTGGAACGTAAACATCTTACCAAATCCTAATTTTAAGTTATCAGTGTCTAAGTTAGGCATTGATCCATATACAAAATATCCTTTCCAGAAATATCTAGCATCTAAATCTATTACCATGTCTGCAATAGAATCTGTTTGTGATATATTCACGCCAACAGCTAGGTTATCATTAATAGCATAACCTACACATGGAGCTACAGACCATTCAGTCCAAGCCACATTGGCAATATCACCAGTTCCTACGTACCAGTCACCTTTTACATTTTGAGCGTTAACACTTACGATACACAGTATCGCCAAAGCAAAACTCATTAAAACATTTTTCATAATTTATTGTTTAGTTATAAGCTTGTTATTTCACATGATCCACCGGCACAAGCTAATTCACCTGATAGATCAGTTTCGTCAGATTCTTCCATTACATTTTCAAGATTTACATCTTGTAATAGTTTCACTAACTGCTCAAACTTCTTTTTAGTTATATCTTCAAAAGGAGCTTGAGTGTATGTACCACCATCATAAGGTAGTACAGAGAGACCATTGTAGCAGTCTCTATTTTTCCACATCCATTGACCAGCTTTATCCCAGTCCTCTTTCTTTAAACTTATAGTAGCAGATACGTTGTGTGTATTACTTCCTGTTGTATGACCAGGTGCAACCCATTGTGTAGCTACTTTTTTAACACGTTCCATAAGATCAAACGCAGACTCAGTTCTTAATATAGAACCTTTAGGTGCTGACTGAGGTATTTCAATCACAGCAGTATCGTGTGGTCTGAAATATTCATCTTCAACAAGTTCAGGGTGGTTTTGTATTAAGTATTTATATATAGCCTCGTTTTTACCTACACGTAGTCTACGTATATAATAATCATTATGCCATGCATGAATACCTGAAGACGTTCCAAGGACGAGAGATGTTGTCCCTGCAGGTTTAACACACGTTGTACGTGCCGCGGGATTTATACCTATCAATTTTGAAACTCGCTTGTTCTCTTGTTTTACGATATTTGCACCTTCCTTCATATCCAGCTGGAGCACAGCGGCACTCCCTATCCCTGTCATTGACACACCGATAAGCGCGTCGCGTTCTGTTGTTTCTTGCCATATTTCTCTTAAGTAATGAAATTCAGTATATCCAGCTTGTAATGTTCCTATAAACGTTGCGGCTTTAACTCTTGCATTGTAATCTTCTTGATCAACAACGTTAGACACGTTAACTTCACACAGGTTGCAGAACTGGAAAGGACGCAGTCCTATTTCGCAGCAAGGATTAGTGCCCCAATCTTTGTCATGACTAAAATAGATACCCGGCTCTCCAGAACCTGACAACTCTATGCGTTTCCACAGCTGTGTGAAAAATTCTTTAGTTATTTTATGTCTTATTAAAACAGCAGAGTTATTAGCTCTACCACGTTGTGGGTTGTTTTCCCACCAACTACCTGATTTACATGAAATCATTTCCTCGTCGTAAGCCGAAAATAAACTAATAAGAGCTGCTCTACGAATACCACCAGCAAGGACAGCGTCAGCAATATGACAAACAATATCATGTACTTCAAGAGTTGTAAGCATTGTACTATCATCTTTAGCATCTAGTATACCTTTAATTTTTAATAAACATTCTTTTAACGGTTGTGGTCCAGGTGCTTTCCCACCAGAGGTTACAAGTCTTGCACCCTTTGGTCTAATATCAGAATAATCAAACTTTACCTTAGATGATCTCTTAGAGCCCATATAAGACTTGATTAATACTTTAACGGCATCTGACCAACCTTCAATACTATCACCAATAACAAATCTTCTAGTTCGTTTGTCAAATGGTTTTGTTACATGCGGTAATTTTACCACATGGTGTTTCTGCACCGAATAACCTACGCCGCAACCGCTAAGGAGCAAAAACATAGACTCACTAAAGCTATCAACGTGATCAATAGGTAGATAGGAGCAGTTATAGAGTCTATTGGGCGAAATTTCAATCGGTTTGCCACTGAATTGTAGGCTTCGCATAGACGGTAAAACTTTTTTCTTATAGACATATCTGTAATTTTCTTCTATTTCATTATATAATTCAGGGTATCTCTTTTGGTGCATTTCTTTATTACGTGTCACCAACTCTTCCCACGTCTCTCTTCTGTTTAGTTCCGGAATATATTTTGCATATTTCATATGCACAGTAATATCCGAAAGGATTTTATTGTTATTATTCATTTATTTCTTTAATTTGTATATTGTTAGGCAAATGTCCACGAAAGGAACATAAAGTACGTGGTTAGTTCTATATTGATCCGGGTAAGATCTTACACCGAATAAAAAACCAGGGTATGTTCCAATGCTTAATTCCCAACTATTTAATTCTTTCATTTAATTAGTTTTTATTAAGTTTATTACTTCGTCACATTCCTTCTGATTCTGAGGTTTATATATAATCACATGAGGCATATGCACTTTTAAATACTTTTTAAACATTTTCCAACGCAGTGGAAAACTTTCATTAGCACGGCCTTTGCATTCAATTATAAACGAATCACTTACGAAGTCTGGAGTATATTTAATTGGTAGTATTTTCTTTTCTCCACGGTTTTTAAACTCTCCTTTTCCGTTAGCTTGACGTTCATAACTCTTTATATTAAAGTCAAAACCATCTTGAACTGTAAACGTTGCGCCTTCATAAATAGCGTGTATCTTAGCTTTTTTTAAAGCCATATACATATATTTTTCTAGGCCTGAGGCAAACTTGATCCCGTCAAAGGTAACTTTCTTAGCTCTGACAGGACCACGTTTTTTTCTTCTAATCTTCCGCTTCATCATCGTAGTCTGCTGCGGTACAATAGGTTTTTGTCTTGAGGCATTTGTCTTGTAGCTCTTCGCGTGCGGCTTGTATGTATAGCACAGCATCCATAAGCTCTTCTTGTATATCGTTAAGATAACCTAACAAGTCTTTATGTTTGCCTCTACGTTCGTCATCTAATGTTCTACCGTATTTTTCATAACCAACATCAGATCTGTCTACAAACTTATCAACCACATGTTTAACTACAGGATCGCGAAAGCCGTAAGACTTTCTAGCTACGATACCTTGTTTTGCATCCATTATTTCTCTGTCTGACATATTAATCTTTTTTAAATGTTCCGTTATCCATTTTACCTGTACGATCTTTAATCTCGTTGTAAGCTGTATCAATACAATGTTCAATGCTTGTACCTTGTAATTCAGCTAAGTTAGTTAATACAACTACAGCATCACCGATACCGTCTTCAACATCACTGTCATTGCCTTTTAGTATAGCTCTACATATTTCACCAACTTCTTCAACAAGTTTTAATGACTGTGTTTTTGTATCACCGCCTTTGTATAAGCCTCTTTCATTAGCCCATGCTCTTATTAAGTCAAATTGAGTTTGCTTTACATCCATTGATCTTATACCTGTTTGTGCTAAAGCACCTGTTCTTGGGTATGGACTGTTATTATCAAACCATCTAGCAAATGCTTTGTTATATACATAGCATCTTTCGTCGTTATACATAGATGTCTTTGCGTTTGCAATAATCCATTTTATAGACTCTGATGTAATAGTTACATCACCATCTGTTGTTTCCCACGACATACCTATGTTGTCCATCAACCTACCTTTCAGCTTGTTTAACGGCATAGGAAATGTAGTAGTTTGTTCTGTTACGTTTATCTTCATTTCTTTTTTATTACATTTAAGGTTTTTATATAGCTGTCTATCTACTTTATAGCCAAAAGCTTTTTGCATTTGTATCTCAAGAGTGCTAATCTCAGATATATCTTTTGACTCAGCAAGTATTACATACTCGCCTTCTTTGTAGCCTTGTTGTTTATGAACTCGCTCTTCAAGGTTACGAGTTACACCGATTTTTTTACCTGGTATGTGGTATAAATAGTATGTCATATTTTATTATTGTATAAGTGCATGTTGTGTGCAAAATGATAATATACACCGACTGGCAAATCTAATCTACTAGCAACTAATTGTTGTAACATTGAAAAACAATATTGATCAATGCAGAAACCGTACCAGAGATCATTAGAACGCATCGTAACGCACATATCTAGCTTATTGTTTACAATTGTAAATTGAACTGCATAAGTACAAGGCGTGTCATTGTCATACTTGTACATTTCTTTACCATCGTATATAGATATACAAGCCTGTCTAGTATCTTTATCCATTTTAAGCTTACGCACTACAGCGTCTAGTTGTCTTTTGCGTTGCCATTGATAACCATAGTTAGAGTTAACATTACCTTCGTCATCAGCCATTTTAATCCATATCGGTGGTATCTTACCGTATATCTTACCTAGCTTAGTTATGTTGCGGTCACCAGTTAAATACCATTGCCATTCAGCTCTTGCATATTCTATATTCCACTTACGTTCTTTATTTGTAATAACATTATTTGAAGGGTTGAGAATATAAAACCCTACATTAAATAGGGCTTTTGTGTCTCCAAAATCTGTACCGTTTTGAATTATTGCATCTTGCAAGTATTCGTAAGCTTCGTTAGCTGTTTCAAACTTTTTATTGTTTACTGTGTTTATCATAATAATATTTGTAGTATTCGTAAAGTTTATTTAACACAACATCATCACTGTACTTGTTAGGATCTGTGTGTACTCTACCGTTTATTGTTATATCAATTTCCCACCTGTTATAATCATCTCTCCAGTCAGGGCTTATGCCAACTTCTATGTTGTTTTGTAAACACCAGCCAATTACTTTCATTTCATTGTCAGGCCATAGTTTTGACGGAGGACGTTTTGTTGGAGCTTTTTTCCAACGTTTAAAAGCCATTACGCCTCCCAGGGCATTGGACCACCATCTTCAACTACAGGTTCATTAGGTACAAAACTACCTGATCGTGGCTCCCATGTAAAGTAAGACTCAGCACCGTTTTGACCTAGGTTTTGAAACTTAACTTTTAATACTTTTACTTTAGTTGTTTTAGCTTCATAATCTCTATGTACTAATAAGCCGTGATAACTAGCATCGTACCATTCACCACCACCTTTAATATTGTACATAGTTGGCTCTTCAATTTTACCGTCTTGACCTTTATACATTTTAGTAGGGTGAGCTACAATAAATGTAAGTACATCATACTTTTTACAAAAGGCTTCAATCTTAGCTAGATAATCCATAGTATATCTATTTACATCATCTGACTTAGCATCGACATCTCTAACCTTGTTGAAAGGATCAATGACTAAACATTTAATACCTTTACGTTTAACAAGCTCAGCACCTTTACGTAATACAGATTCAAGACTGTACTTATCCATGTCTATAAAATAGTAGTTATCATTAACATGATCTGTTACTTGTTGCCATTTATTACCACCAATATCTCCTACAGCAGGCATATCTTGCCAATGCTTACGCATTAGTTTGTGCGCGTGTAGGTAGACCGGTTGATTTTCAGGACTAGCATACGCAGTTTTCCAGCCATAGTTATTATTGTAACCAACAACCATTTGATCAACGAAGTCAGACTTACCGCTACTAGGAATACCAGTAACAGTAATGAACTGACCAGTGTAAGTTGAAAATATTTGATCGAAGTTTTTAAGTCCAACTTGATAACCGGGCTTAAAACCGTTTTTAACAAAGTCTCTGAGTTCATCTTCTACATCTTTTAGTGTTGAAACATTTTCGAGTGGTACAGGGCGTGCGCTGTGTATAGCATTACGTAGTAGCTCTGGGCCATGCTCGATTAAATAATCATTCGCATCTTTCTGTCCATTAAAATCTACAAGAAAGCAAACCTCAGCACCGAGCCTACGTACAAGCTCTTGTTTTAACATTTGGCCAGGTTCATCAGCATCAACAGCTAGAACTACTCTTTGCTTGTCATCGAAGTAATCAATGCAATTATCTAGGTAATCTAAGTTGTTGTTGTTTAGTGTAGCACCGTTAGGTACTGATATTACATTTTTAATACCAGCTTCGTGTAACGCTAACACATCCATTTCACCTTCTACAATTACGCAGTCTTCATAACCTACAATACTATTAATATTGTAAAATACTTTTTCAGCGCCTTTGTAAAGTTTAAAATTCTTTCTACCATCACGATATTTAACATTAATGAGTTGATCACCCATGAAATAGTTAAACTGTATGGTATTCTCTTGTTTACCTGTCTGAGGCATAAACTCAGAACCTTCAGTTACTTGAAGATCTTTTAGAGTTTGTTTTGATATACCTCTTGTACCGAACCAAGTCTCAACGTTCGTACTTACTTCGTTAAACTGCTCTATTGCGGTAGGTCTTACATAGACTCTCTCACTAGCACCTTTACGTTGGTAAGTATGAAGTTGAAAACTAGTATCACAGTTGTGACAGGTACCGAGACCACGTTCCCAATCATAGCTAGCACATTTGGCTTTCTGATTCTTAGGTTGTCTATCAGATGAACACAGGGGACAAATCCCCTGTGATGCACCTTCTTTTAGACTATGTTGATTGAACTCATCAATCAAAAATCCATTGATCTCTGTTGTCTGCATTTAAAACGGTAAATCATCAGCAGGCGCTGCAGCAGGTGCAGGTGCCGGCATATCAGTTCTTGGTGCAGGGTCAACGTTTGCTCCGTTTGACCATACAACCTTTACATTACCAAGGTAAGTTTTAGGTGTCTTAGCATCTCTTTCTTCCTTGGTTTGTTCTACAACTACAGGACCTTGGTTACCAAACTGGTCAACCTCGTCGTTTAATGTAATTGTAATTGGTAAGTATTTACCTTTTTTACCTACATAGATCTTGTCTTTCGGTATTTCATTTAGGTTAATACTTGCTTTAATAATACTTGCCATATTTAATAGTTATTTATTTGATGAAACATTGTTTGTAATTGATCTTTAGTAGCAGATGAATTTCTTCTAAGATTATCTACAGCTTTCACGTGATTTTGATTTGCGTAAAAATGTTTTTCACTTAGTTTCATTCCTGTTACTGAACAGATCTTCATTTTTGGTCTTGCCATAATAATTAGGTTTAAAGGGTTTTGCTTATAAAATACTGTTTAGGATCAAAGTCCTTGGCCTTGTAAAACAAGTTATAAGCTTCACTTGCTTTACGTACCTTATCTTCACCGCGTCTGTAAAAATCTGGTGAGCAGTCAAACAAACCTATTTGGTGTGTTGACTTATCTATTACTATAAATAAAAACTCATACCCAAACAGTTTGCTGTATATATAGGCTTGTGAGTCATAATTATATTTAGATGCTGACCAGTTGAACTTACTGATGTCGGCTGTTGTTTTTAAGTCAATGACTAACTTCTCATCATGGTTTACAATATCAGCTTTACCTTTCCATGTATTACCAAACATCTCTTCGATCATTGGCTTTTCATATTCTATATCACCAAGAGTGATAAGGTCTTTGCATATATCATTATCCATAACTTTCTGTCTCATCAACTCAATAGTATCAACTTCATGTTGTAACAAACAGAGCTCACCACCAGCCACGTCTTTGTAGGCCTTAGTATTTCTAGTTGATGACTTGACGATTTTAAACTTTTCAAGTTTATCTGGTTCAAGTATACAAGTATGAAAATACCCTCCGATTAAAAAGGCGGGCGATGGTTTGCTTGGTTTAAATGCGTTTAAAGGATCTTTTAGTAGCTTGCCAACGTGAGAGTTAGACAAGTATTGATTACCAAAGTCACCGTAATAATCTTCGTCATTACAAAGTCTTTGTAAGATTTTTTCTTTGTTCATTTGTTAGTTTGTATTTAGATTCAATAGCTTCAACTTTGCCACCTGCTGTTACATATTCTACGGCTTTAGCCATTTGTACTTTAGTTATTGCAGGCTTAGTTACTCTATCAATTACACTAGCAGCTTTACCGTGCGTGTTTGTAGCATCACTGTCTGCTGTGTCATCGATTAATAACAAATTACCTAACGCATACTTTTTACCATAAGTTGATGCTGCACCGAACTGCTGTGATGTCTGCATACCTTTTTGGTTTAAGTCTACGCCGACTACTGCCGTTGCGTGTATAGCATCGACACCGTCTGATATAGTAGCTGTTGATTGAATTGTTGGAACTGGATCAGTTGCAATAATTTCTTCTTTGATAGTAACTGTAATACCTTGTTCCATTAGGAAAGGCTTAATAGCCTCTAGTATGTCTTCGGCCTTACGAAAATAGTATTTACCGAAGCTGTTGTAGCTTGATTTTTTAGCTTTTAGTTTTGTCTGAACTATAGCTAGTTTTTGGTTTAATTCCTTCATAGGTTTATTGGTTTAGTATATATATAATTACACGTTTATTTACGCTTTTAACTCACTAACTTACAGGTAGTCAAGCACTTGCGAGTGGTCTACGTTCTCGATTAGTTTATCTACTGCTTGCTTTTTTAACTGTGAAACTCTTACGTAAGAGCTACTACCTTCAATGCCTATTTTGTCTGCAATTTCAGTAGCTGAATGCTTATCACAGTCTAGCCCGTAACTTAGTCTTAACACTTGATACTCTTTGTCATTTAAATGTTGTTGCAATAAACTCATTAAGTACATGTTAAGCAAGTCTTGGTTGTATGGCTCTGATTCATCAGGTATATCATATATCATATCGTTTTCACCTGGCACGTCAATACTTAAAAACACAGAATTAAAGAACATAGCAACTGCTTTTTTATCTTTGCCAAAGTTCTTACGTATTTCATTGTATTTATGTTCTGGTATTCTCATATCACCTCTGTTTTTATCTATCTCTCTGCGTATTGCACCTCGTATACGTTTTGATAAAAACGATTTAATAGTTTTTTCTGTGTCTTCAGAGTCAGCTAGCATTTGTCTGTCTAACTTTTTAACTGCTTTACACAGACCAAGATAACCACAAGATATAAGATCAGTTATATCCATAACGCCTGACGCTTGTTGTGATGTAGCAAACTTACGTGCTAGTGATTCACATAGTGGCATCCACATTTTTATTATTGAGTCGTCAAACATTTGAGTATAGTCTACAGTGCCTTCAGTATCACTGTATACAATCTCACCATCTCTTTTCATTCTCTTGATTGTATCTTCAAGATCGTGTTTGTGTCTTACATATCCTTCTACATTATAGTATTTCATAGTTGTTGATTTAGTAATTCTTTTTCTCGTTTAAGTTCTTCACACATGTTACGTTGTATTGTTCTTGTTGAACAGTTTAACAATGCTGCAATACGTGATAGTGTTATTTTATTTCCCATATCATTTATATCTACCATGCATTGGTAAATATCATCTTCGTGTATCTGTTTTGATCTACCTATTAACTTACCTACAATTTTTAGTTTGTCTTCCATAGATAATATACAATGCCAGTTAAATATTATTTTACGTAGTTTGTTTTTAGGTGGTTCATCTAATTCCATCATGCTTACCTCATATATTATTTTCTTTAGTAATTGTGGTGGAACTGTAAAGGTAATAAAACCTTTTGATTTATCAGCTATATATTCACATAAACTTGCAAAATCATCTGGATCAAGCTGCGGGTTTAAATACCACAATACAAGCAAGTGCCATTTAAATGATTTGTAAGTTGTAATCTTAGCTCTACTTCTAAACAACGAATAGTATTCATGCGTACCATCTTCATAGTAATTATAGTCCTTAGTTTTCATGCTAGGTCTATCATTAATAGGATCTCGTACCCATTGTATTTTACGCCTGTTAAGGTATTCTAGGTTTCTTGGTATATGTGACATTAGCCTGTTACTTATTACTACTAGGGGCTATTGTCAGCCCTAAGGTTGCTATTATTATTCTTTTATCATTGTTACCGTTGAATTTAATATCATTAAATTCTTTAATACGTTGCTTTAGGTCTCTTGTCATATAGTTTTTCTTTTTTTAAGTTTGCAATTTGTTTCTTGTCGCCAATGTAATAATTCCAGTAAGCCTGTATACTACATTTATCTTTATATTCATCAGGCATACACTGTGGAGGTTGTTCAAACTTACCTTCTGGTATATCAAGAGGGTAAGTAAACAATGGGCCTTTACACTTAGTAATACTTAGATGTGTTTTACCGTATCTGTCTTCATACTCTTGGCCTAAACCTATCATATGGTTGTATAACCATCTGTAATGGTTTTTGTTTTGCCTACACCATATAGTTGATGGGTGATTGTAATGAGCCTTTTTGTAAGGCACATCGGTAAATAGATTATAATGATGGTGTGCGGTACATAGCATTTGTGCTGATTCAAGTATCATTTTAACTACATGTTTATTATATTGTAGCTCAGCTGCTTTGTATGGGCATTTGTCTAAGTAAAATATATTCATAGTCCGTACTTTTTTCTTTTATTAGTTATTCTATTATCAATATAATTCCAGTCAAATAACTCTTCATACTCTAATAGCCAAACTTTAACGTCAGCTATTTCATCTTGTATTTCTTTAGTTAAGTCTTTATGAGGCTTGTTATTTTGTTGCATAATAGCTGTTGCAAGTTCATTTAACTCTTCAACTAATTTCATTGCTATTTTTTGACTCATTGTTTTACTTGTTTTTCTAATAATTTTACTAGTCGTGTAAGAGCTTTAGTTAATGCGCTAATGTCCTTATACATTTGTTGTTCATTTCTTGTCATTGTCTAATATTTTACCAAAGACAATAAGCTCTACATCACATTTAGTGTAGCAGTCTTTGTCTGTGTAGTTAAGTGCGCGGCTGTGTATAGCAAAATGCTCAGGTGGATCAGATGTAAACTGTTTATAATAGGCTAATGTCACGCCTAGCATAAAGAATACCCAAGCTATAGCTAGCACAAATAGTCTGTGTATGTTATTCATATAATTCTTTTAATTTAGCTACTAGTTCGTATGGAGAGTAGAAACCATTTTCAAACTCCCATATTAATTCTTTTATAATTGATTCTTTATTCATAGTTACGTAGGCATTTAAATAGCGGGTGCCTGTAACTACCTGCTTTAGTACGTTCGAAGAAAGTAAAGGTAGCACGTTGGCCCATATACAAATGTATATTTGAGAGCATGTCTGCTAAATCCTTGTAGGTATAGCCTTTACCGGGTGGACATCCGAACTGATTACCTTCGTCATCTTGCATTATGAACTTGCCAAGCGTGCCTGTCCTTTTACCTTTACCATCTAAGTAGCCTACGATAGTAGCTTCGGCATCGCTGAAGTCTTTAAACTTTCGTAAACTATGTGAACGTTTTTGTTGATATTTAGTGTTTAGTCTTACAATAGAACCTTCGTAGCCAAGAGCTAGATTTTCTACGTGATATTTCTTTGCATCGTCCATATCGAATATTTCTTCTGTATCTACAGTGACAGTGTGTTCATATTCACCGTCAATAGTTTCCATAATAAACTCGTCACGTATATTAAAGTTGTGATCGAAGTCAGGACTGTACATATCGTAGCAATGAAATTGCGTCAATAGACGTGCCTCGTGCCTGTCTACAGGGGTTGGTTTTTGTTTTCTGACTAATGATATAATCTTTTCGAAATTGTCTTTTAGATCGTGATTATACAGTTCACCGTCGAGCACAACATCAGGGTACTTATTAAAAAACGGTTCTAGTTCATCAAGTATGTGTTGTATATTTTTCCACTCTTTACCTGTACGTGAATAAGCTTTTACTTTAAGATCTTTAAATACATCTGTAAATTCAGCTTGTATAATACAACGTACGCCGTCAAGCTTTGGTTGTATGTATACTCTTTGTAGTTGCCAATCAATTGGCTTGTTGCTAACTGGGTATGCTAGCATTGGTTTAATTCTTATCATCTATTATTTAATTTGTCGTCTATTTTATTTATTTTTTCTTGTAGCAGTAACGCTTTGTCTTGCTCGCCTTTTTCCTCGTACATTACCATGAGTGTCATTAGTTTAGACATCTCACCAAGCATACGTTCTTGTTCGTTTTCTTTGAACGCAATAATGCCTGATAAGTTATTAACAAAGTCATCTGATCTTCGCACATGCCATTCAGGTTGTGAACATCTTTCTAACAATTTGTCTAACAATTTATCTGCTAATGCATCTAGAAATTCGTCGTTATATGTATTATCCTTCTTCATTCGTATTTAGTTTGTGGTCTTCTTTGTCAGTGTATTTATATTTATCTATTAAAGCCGTAGGTAAACCTACAAATATACAAGTAAAAGCATCTTTTTCGTCATAATCTAGATGCCAAGACTCTTCACTGTAGTCGCTGCGTTCAAATATACTAATGTATGCTAACTTGTTTTTTGTTTGCCACACATAGTATATATACTCAAGATCAGTGTGTCTTGACGTTAAGTCTTCTATTTCCCAACCTTCGATTTTATTACCATGAATCAAAGATTCAGCTATTTCTACACCTCTGTTCGATGGATAACCATCCCAGTGTGCATAGAATTTAGCATTTATCTTTTCAGGTAGTTCATTAAATGATACACCTTCTTCACGCGTAGCAAATCTTATACTTGATCTAGTGGCCATATCTATCGTTTAAGTCGCTATAGTTTTTCATTATAGTCATTATTTTATCTCTGCTTAATCCTGAGTAGTCTGATACTACTGATACATTAAACATATTAGTTATACCTGACTCTTGCACTTCTACGTACGAGTCAAATTCATCTTGTGTTACTTGTGTTGTTTCTGTCATATTATTATTAATCTAGTAGAACCATATAGGCTCTAGGGTTATTACTTCTAAACCAATCAAGACCTTTTTGAAAGTCTTTGATCATTTTAGGTGTTATTGTTTTTGGTTGCATTTCAAATACAAGTTGGCTACCGACTACAAAGTCGTACATAGATAATTCAGTAGCGTTGAGTTTGTATTCTTCACCGCTAAATGGGTTTTTAACTGTATCGCCTTCGTCGTATTGCATGCCTTCAAACCATGCTGGTAGTTTAGTACTCTGTTTCTTCATAGTAGTAATGTTGTATTGTATTAATTAAGTGTCTGCCTGTTGCAGTTTGAAAACTATAGCTGTGAGTGTGCATACCAGGTATTGGTTCGTTAAAGCATATTAGCTTTAGCATATCAAGACCACTACCGTGTTCAAACTCAATAGCTGCTTGGTTACAAGCATGGCATAGTTTATCAGGGTCGTGCCTTAGTTCTTGGTTGCTACGATCTTTCATATAGCTTATTAGTTTTTTAGTTGTCAGTTTTTTCATATTTATATTATCCTTCTATTGTTGTATTTAGTTTGTAACTGCGATCTAGGCGAGACTCGAACTCGCGACCTTCTGCGTGACAGGCAGATATTCTAACCAGCTGAACTACTAGATCTAAAATGAGAGGCCGGGCAGGTGTGGTTCGTAGTCTGTCGTTACTATCGTCTCAGCCGTGCACTATCTTTCAAGCTGTGACTGTACTTAGATACTGACTATCTGCTTTATCCTGCCGTTAAACCACCCCCACCTCTCATATATTTGATTTTACGTGTTTACTCACGACCACTTCGGATTCATTTATTGTGCGGGCGGTAGGAGTCGAACCTACAATTTTAACCACCATTGGCGTCAGAATACTAAGTTGTGTATCGGTATATCTACCTCGTTATCTCTTGTATCGTTCAGCCGGCAAGGACCTATTGTTGTTTTCCGGATTAGTGTTTACGTCTGAGAGGCTCGACTAACTCGATCTTTGTTCTTCCTCTGTTCAGTGTTGTCACTAAGCGGTACGTTCCCACATTACCATAAGCCTACTTTTCACTTGCACACCCGCGTGTATAGCATTAACATAACATTGTACCATAACCCCTGCGTTGAGTCATCTTGGCTATCTTTGCAGCGTCACTGCTTGACATTATCTGAATAGAATTGCCAGTTTTATGATTTATCAGTGGAGCACAACCGTATGTTTCTACTGTTGAACAGTTGACACACACACTGAAACCAAGATTAACTCTGCCAGGTGGTATTATATTATTGCATTTACATTTCATATTATTATTTATATATATTATCCAGCTTTTATCGTATTTAGTTTGTAATTATAAATACTTTACTGTATATATTTTGCAACCTTTCACTTCTCTTATTAGTTTTTTATCTGTCTTTACCTCAGTTATATGGCTTTTGTCCATATACTTTGGATTCTTACTATTTAGTTTTCTTTTCTTACTCATATTACTTTATATTTATGGCCATCTATTATTACTGTTACATCTTTTACTTTATGACCTTCAGTCTGTGCTTCCATAGCACAAAGCAAATCTTCATGCTTCCACTTCGGCACAAACTTACCTTCTTGTACATAGTTCGCGCGCTTTATAAACTCGTTTTTGATTACATACTTCATCATATACTCAAGTCTATCGATTTCTATTGGTATTAGTTCGCACTTTTTACCACGGTATCTATTGAATTTACCTGTTTTTATACTTTTCTGTGTTTTATCACACCACACATAGTCAGGATAGTACTCATAATCACCCATAAATCTTTTGTTGATTTGCCAATTACTATGACAGTCAACACCTTGATTTCTTACGTAACCGCTTGCGAATGAACCGTACTCCATATACTTACCTTTTCTGTCTGATAGTATTGGTAATCGCCATATTATTGTGCCGTTTTTTGCTTGTGTTCTTGTGCTAACATCTTGTATACCAAGTAGTTGCATCTGTTCCCATATTTTTTCATAGCGTGAGTCGCCGAAGTAGTTTATTGTTTTCATATTATTATTATCCTGCTTTATTCGTATTTAGTTTGTCAATTTCTCTTAGCACTGCTTCAAATCCTTTGACGTAACCACAGTCAAATACTCTCATACTTTCTGCGTTCCAACCTGCTTCGTCAAATACTTGTTCGAAGTGATCGTTATCTTTGAAGTACACTCGTGCATCTGCTATTTCTTGCTTTAAAAATTCTTTTAATTCTTCCATATTAATCTAGTCCGTCACTAGTGTTAGTTGTTATTCCTGCTTGTCTATCAAGCGTTATCATTTCTTTTACTGCTCTTGCATGAACACTTTGTTCTATTGCACGCTGATCTGCTTCGTGGCACCATATAAGAGCGTAGTCTAATGCTCGTTCGACACTTGGTTCATACACTACAGTTCGAGCACCGTAGTGATCAGTTAGTGATACTTTGTAGAAACCATCGTGCGAGTATTGCACATTTATATTATATTTATTGCTTGACATAAGTTAATCCTTTATAGTTAAACCATTCTGTTATCGCTTCTTTACTACGCATATTTACTATTGGTTCTTTGTCATGGAAACCGAAGTTGTTTGGTAGTTCGCATACTTCATATGGTACATAACTAGTACCATTGAGTATTATTGCTTTTTTTGAGTTACTGTGAGTTAATTTCATATTATTATTTGTATATATTATCTGTTACTATTCGTATTAGGTTTGTAAAACTGCAATTATTGCTATTACTACAAACACTATCCACCCTATTGTCGCTACATCTAGTAGCACCCTTGCTATTCTATTCATAATACTGCGTTTCTTGTTCAATATATAGTAATTCGTCGATAGATTCTTGCATTTCTTGTATATAATAATCTGCCACGTTTACATTTATTTCTTGTTTATGCTTGTTATATCTTATCTCATCTATATAACCTTCTAACTCTTCCGCCATTTGTATTTTTAAGTCATAGTTTTGTTGGTTACTCATCATTACACCCGCAAACATACCTACGCCAAACACTAATGTTGCTCCAATTATTAAATCTTTTTTATGCATAGTTAATTCCTTTAAATATCCACTCGTAACAAGTCATTTGATTCTTGTGACTAAACACTATTTGTCCGCTGTGTTCACGTTCGACTATCCATAGTCCGCTTACTTTTCTTATTATCATATTATTATTATTTATATATATTATCTTTCTTTCTTTGTATTTCGTTTGTAATATTCGTACAAATCTATACTTGCACTCAATATCTTTGCGAAGTATAACACTCCGATTGCTACTAATATTTCCATTAGTTTATAATTAACTCATAACCTTCATGGATTTCACTGTCAAGCATTGTATTCGCTCTTTCTAACGCTTCTTCAAACGTACTGAAGTTACTATTACTACTCGCCCAGTAATCACTAGTTTGAGTTTGTCTTTCACACGAGTAATGATTATCACCGTGTCTTGTAACTACTATTGCTTTTATTTCTTTCACTGGTTTTACTCTTGGTAAATTAAACCATAAGTGTTTTAATTCTTCTCTCGTCATATTACTTCTTTCTATTAGTTTTTATTTGTTTTTCTTTTAACAACTTTATTAAAAAAGGTGTCATTTTCATTGCTTTACTCATATTATTTATTTTAGTTGTAGCATGAGAATCGAACTCACCTGCCTACCATAACTACATTACTATTCATGTTTGATTATACGAGGGAATAGTGAACTAACTCGACTTTGTTGTATTACGCTATTAGTAATTCTCTTGCTACTAGTGG